>Ga0123356_10001359_pt1 | contig 27050 bp, 22 predicted proteins | sample TergutEmb28metaG_2_FD_92546 | JGI IMG/M metagenome (GOLD analysis project Ga0123356, IMG submission 92546) | Embiratermes neotenicus P3 segment gut microbial communities from Petit-Saut dam, French Guiana - Emb289 P3 | ecosystem: Host-associated > Arthropoda: Insects > Digestive system > Gut ...
GGATGGAAAGCGGTAAGGTTACAATCATTGATTTATACGGATATGATATTAATGACGGATATCTTACTGTAAACGAAGATGAAGCGGTTGTTGTCAGGCGGATTTATCACAAGTATGTATTCGAGGGTAAAGGTGTCCGTACCATTGCAGATGAGTTAAATCATAGCGGTGCATTAATCAGTAAACGTATAAAGAAATGGACTCCGCAGAACATATCCCGTATTATCAGTGATGAAAAATATGTCGGTGACTTAGAGTTCAAGAAGTTTGTCACACCGTGCTATCTTACGCACAAGCAGGTCAAGAATGACGGTATCGAGGAAAAGATATACCATACAGATAACCATGAGCCGATAATCGACAGGGAAACATGGAACCTTGCAAGGCAAGAACATGAGAAAAGGTCTGCCTTAGTCAAAAAGGGTACAAAGTATTCAAATCGGTACTGGTGCTCCGGAAAACTCAGATGTGCAGAATGTGGGTCGTTTGTTGTATCGAGAAACAAGTATAATAAAGATGGTACTATGACAAGGTTTTGGTATTGCAAAGAGGAGTATTTTCACGGTAAGAAGAAAAAGAGCAAATCCGGTGCTGAATATGGCTGTAATAGTAACCTTATTGGTGACAGAGCATTAATAGAATGTGTTAAATACGCTCTAAACTATATTCACATATTAGACGATGATTTCATTGAGAATCTGTATACTGACATAGTAAGCTCATACGAAGAATCGGAGTGTGAAAGCATAAAACCCTTGCAGGATAAAATCGCACGTATTTCAGGCAAGAAAACCAAAGCACTCGATTGGTGCCTTGATGGCAAGATTGATGAAGATGAAATGCGGCAGATGAACGAAAAATACAACAAAGAAATCATATGGTTAAACAGCAGGATTGCAGAAATCAATGAGCGTAACAGTATTATTGAAAATGCAAAGGATAGTATATCCGGCACATTGGAAGCAATGCGGAAGATTGTAAGTCAAGAAGAAAATACCCCGGAACTATATTCCGAGATTATTGACAAGGTTGTATTATACACAAACCATAAAATTGATATTTATTTCAAATACATTACAGAGCCTGTATGCCTGCAATATTCTACATCAAGCAGAGGCATACATTACAAAGTAGACTGCCAGTTACGGCAGGCGAGTTGAATTAAGAGTAGCATAATGGTCGCGTTAAGCGTGCCAAACGCAAATAATCCGAACTTTTTACCGAACATAATTGCACTCGGTGACTGCTTCGGATTTTTGCATTAGCTTGATTGAAATTAACATCGGCAAACCCTGTTGACATGCTGCAATTAGAACGATATACTACACCAACCAAACAAGGAGAAATTTAATGTCTGTATCAGAAGCTCAACACATAAAAGATCAAATCAGAGATAATCAAAGCAACCTAAACGCATTACCTGTTGTGGCTTCATATAACAGCGAGGGTATTGATATTAATAAACATGGTTGGAAAGGTCGCTTAAAGTTAGAACTTGCGGACTTTTATAAAAAAACCGGTACAAAAATAAACAGGAAAGGTTTTGGAGATATAATCATAACTCCACGAATAATCAATTAAGCTTTAGAATATGTACATACCGAGAGTACCGCAATAGCATTCTTTGTCGCACATAAAGTCATTAAACAGGGTATTATTATTGGTTATCATACAAACCATAAAGATAGAAGCTTAGACACAATCACATTTGGTGCACCGATAGAACTCAACGGCAAACGTGGCAATATGGCTGTTGTAATTAAAATTGCCGGTAGAAATATATATAAAACACACAGCATATTGACACCTGAAGGCAAACCTTTCTTATTAAACTAATATAAAACAAACACATACGGGAACCGACAAAGATAACCGAAGTCAGAGCCTGCCTACCGCATATGTGTTTATTACTCGCATTTTACCATACAAAGCAACAGATTTCAATACTTTCTTTATAAAAAGGGTGAAGTAAAATCCTATAGCAAATTTTACTCACCCTTGATGTTATTTAGTTTTTTTATTTTTTCCCGATATAATCTCTTTCGTTTTCTTAATTAAATCTTAAGAGTTAGACCGACATTTTCTTAAATTCTCCTTGGTATAACAGTATCAAATCAATTATCGAGGAGGAAGTTATGAGAAAAGTTGTAAATTGTGTATACTACATTTTAATGGCGGCACTTATAGGGACAATAATTGCGATGTTTACAATCGGGATTCAAAGTGATCTTATTGTTCTTGGTTTTTAACAGATGACGGAAGGGTTAAGTACATGGTAAACTCGAGCAGTTTCAGGATGTTTTTTGTACGCTTGCTGCGATTAGTCTTTGCAGGCCTGTGATGGGCAGGGTTTGCAGCCATACCTTTCCGGGTCCTGTGAGTCTGCCGAGGAATAAACCTTCACCGCCGAAAACTATGTTTTTTACACCCTTTATAGTTTCTATATCAAATGTTACAGATGATTCCATTGCTGCCAGGTAACCGTAATCAATCAATAACTGTTCTCCTGCAGCGAGGTCATACTCCTGAGATTTTCCGTCTACTTCGACAAATACCTCTCCGTCACCGCTAAAACGCTCTAAAATAAAACCTTCACCCGAAAATAAACCGGCACCTATTTTTTTATTAAAATGCATGTCTATGTCAACGTCAGATGTACAGGCAAGAAATGCATTTTTTTGTGCAATTATTTCACTGCCGCCCGATAACGTAAAGGATTTTATTTCACCGGGAAATGTGAGTCCGAATGCAATTTCCTGATTGTCACTTAAAGCGGTATATGAATTAATAAAAACACTGCCGCCTGCTAATGAGCGCCGCAGACCCTTAATAAACCCGCCATGTGTATTGGTGTTCATTTCAATGTCTGCCGTTCGCCATGACATCCCGCCGCGTTGAGTAACTACTGTTTCTCCTGTATTAAGTGTATATACCAAAACAGGAAAGCTGTCGCCGATAATTCTATGTGTCATATCTTTAATACCTCCAAATTATGTAATTTATAAAATATATTATATCACAAAATAAATTTTATTATGAATATAAAACATGACATGGTAATATTACTATAAATAAATTTTCCGGTTAAACCCTGTACTTGTATTATTTCATGGAGCGGAGGGAGAATGATGACGAAAGTGAATCTTGCGGGTGAGTGGCGGCTTAGTCAAGATGGTGGCGAGCCGATTCCTGCACGTTTGCCGGGGTGTACTTATCTTGATTATATTGCGAATGGTATGCCTGATCCGTTTTGGGGAGAAAATGAGACCGAAGCAAAGGAACTTGCAAAGCATGACTATACATATTCACGCAGTTTTACAATAGAACCGGAGCTGCTTGATGAAAATAATGTGGAACTTGTTGCATCAGGGTTGGATACGTTATGTACCTTAACGCTTAACGGGACCGTAATCGGTGAAACAAATAACATCAGCCGCACATGGCGTTTTGACATAAAAAATGTGTTAACCGCAGGCGATAACACACTATCAATTTTTATTGTAAATCCTTATCCCTATGCTGCTGCTCTTAATGAAAAAGAGAAAATGTCCGGAATTAACTCTGATGCAAAAGGGTCATCATACCTGCGGAAAACCCCGTGCCATTTCGGACAAAGCGGCAGCATTACAACCGGTAAAATGGGAGCCTGTTTGTACAATAGAAAACTATATTGCATCAGTGTCGTTAACAGCAAGCACCTATGCCCGATATATATATCTTTCTGCAGACGGTGTTACCGCACCATGGAGCGACAACTTTTTTGACCTTGCTGCAGGTGAAAGTATAACAATCACAGTTCCCGTACCGGACGACATGGATGTTAAAACCTTTAAGAATAACCTCAGAATAAAATCACTATCAGATGTTAAACCAAAAAACAGCCTACTAACAGATAGGTTAATTCGGTTAGCTATGATTTTCAAAAAGAATAATTGGATTACATGGTTATTATTTAAGCTATTATAGTTAATAATAAACAAGAGTAAAATTTATTCAATGTAAGAGACTAGAAATATGTATAGTAATGTTATTAGAGATGATGAATATAAACGGCGGTTGGTTGAGTTCATTGGTATTGAGTATGGTATAGATGTTGTTGGGATATCGGCTGCGAGGCGCGGGTTTTATGGGGAGACGTGGAGGATTGAGGCAGATAGTAAAAAGTATTTTTTAAAGCTTGTTTATTGCGATGAGCATAAAGGTGTTTATGAGCGGAGTTTTCCTGTTGTTAAGTTTATTTGTGACCATGGCATTGATTATATAAGCAAAATTGTCAGCACAAAAGACGGGAAGCTGTCGGTATTGTTTGATGGTGCGGTTATCGGTATTTTTGACTGGATTGAAGGCGAAAATACGGAAACCGATTTAACAAAAACACCAGAGTATCAAATGCTTGCAAGGATTTATACGATTCCGTGCGAAAATCTTTTAATAGAAAAAGAAGAGTTTTCCGATAAGTGTGCAGATGACTTTTACGAGCTATGGCGTAAACAGGAAAACACCCAAATATTATCACTATTAGAAGCAAACAAGAAAAAGCTCGTACACAGAGCAGAAAAACTGAAGATATACTCCGGGATATGCAAAAAAGACATGAGCGGCTTTGTGATAACTCACGGAGATGCAGGCGGGAATTTTATTACAGGGAACGGAAAAAATTATATTGTCGATTGGGACGGGGTTACACATGCTCCTCCCGAGCGTGATGCATGGGTTATGTGCAGCCGTGGCTGGGCAAGAGAACTCTTCCAAAAAACTCTTGACGATAATAATATCATGTACAAATTGCGCACGGAACGTCTTGTATATTACTGTTACAGATTTTTCTTTTTTTATCTCAACTCACTGCTGACTGCATGCTCGGACACAAAAGAAATCGAAAATTTTATTGATTGCTGGATTGAAGACAGTATAAAGTGGGCGGAAAAACAAGCATAAAATTCAAGAAAAGATATATCGCAAGCACAGTATGACATTATGAGTGAACTTTAACCATAAAATCCACAAAATATGGTATTTAGTGTTGTAAATACTCCAATATCATGTTATTATCACTATGTATGGATAAATGCAAGCGGTGAAAGAGCTGCTTCTTCTGTTGGTTTGGATGAAAAATCCTGCCTGTTAAAGGATTGGTCAACATGCAAAAAAACAAAAAAACCCGTAAATCCAGGATAATTCCGCTGCTGCTTGTTTCACTTGTGGCGGTGATGCTGTTTACGGCAAATGCATGTCAGTTATTCTCTCCAACTCATGTAATTGTAACGGCAGGGTCGCCGCCGTCACCTGTACCGGTGACCGAGCAGGCAACAGAACCGGAGCAAACCCCGCAGCCGACACCTGAGCCGACCCCCGAACCGACACCCGAGCCGGTAATTTACGAAGCAAAGCATACAGATACAATCATAAGAATAGACGGCAAGGAAATATCATTTCCCGCATTTGAGATAGACGATATTATATATGTGAGCCTGTTTGAGTTTGCGTCTTCTCTTGCAGGAACAGAAAAGCAGTTTTTCCCGAGATGGGACGAAGCTAACGGGATAATTTTCATTGAAAGCGACAGCAATCTTACAACAGGTGATTCTGAAATCATAAGAATAATTACTAATGAAACAGTGACGGCACCAATTGACATTAAAGTGTTTATGGATTACAAACAGGAGGATATTCCAACATTCAGCATTGAAAGTGATGTTTACTTTGGTTTTAACGAAGCAGTACGGATGCTGGATTTGATAACAGAAGAATTTTCATTCAATATAATTGATGTTTTCACAAGCCGGTCAAAAGCCGATGTCGTCGGAAGAAGAATGAATATTGACCCGGACTTACCCATGGTTGCATTAACATTTGATGACGGGCCGCATAATACATTAACAGGGCAGGTACTTGATATATTGGAGCGAAACGATGCTGTTGCGACATTTTATATCATCGGCATGCAGGTTGAAAAAAACAGCGATATAGTTTTACGGGCATTTGAAATGGGGAACGAAATTGCAAATCATACCTGGTCGCATCCGTCACTTGAAAAAATATCGGCTGACAGGGTTCGCAGACAGCTCCGGGATACAAGCAATGCAATTGAAGCGGTTACAGGCGTGGCTCCTACACATATGAGACCGCCTTTCGGACGGCTCAACTCAAGTGTCAGAAGTATCACGAAAGAACTTGGACTAGCTATATTTTTATGGTCGATTGATCCGTCGGATTACTTACAGCGATCTCCCGACAGGATATATACCGATATTATGAATGAAGTCAAGGACGGGGACATCATTCTTCTGCATGATATTCATGAGCGCACTATACAGGCAACAAGGCGCCTTGTACCTGCATTAATTGAAAAAGGTTATCAACTTGTAACAGTTTCGGAGCTGATGGAATTTAAAGGCAAAACAATGGAGCCCGGCAAACAGTATAATAATGCTAAAGATTAGTTATAACGGCTGTCGCCTGTCAATCCGGCTGTAAAGCTTGAATGACAGGCGATTCAGTTTGCCTTTAGTTTTGTGTCAATAGGATTTTGCATCGGGGATCAGCTGACATTGCCTTCCGGTTTCGGGTCATCTTTTTGTGCCGCTTTCAGTGGTACGAAGTATCCCATAAGCAATCCGGCTAATTGATTTTCCGTGCTACGGGTTACTGTCGGGGTGCTGATTTTCTGGATGTTTGCTCTGAGGTATTCCTCAAAAGCGATTCCCGAAGATGGTTTTCCGGTTGAAATTCCGGTGTATTCTGCTGTATGCGGGTTATGTTTTTGATGTGCATTGATTGAAATTATTGAGTCTACTCGCATAATGGATCCCTCCTTAGACGTGCTGACGGCATCCTGCCTTATATTTATTGCACAATCCCCGGATCAATCCCATGACACCAAATGTAGTAGAAGTGTATATTACTTCTCCCTATATATCGATTATCGGATTATTTTAGTAATAACCTGAGCGGTTTACGGGAGGTTTTTCAAATTTCCCCGAAAAACTGCTCTGATTATCGTTAAATACGGCGAAATTGTGATACTTCCTTGCATTGCGCCGTATAATTATAGTATGGTATAATCGCATCTCATAAAAAAATTAGTATAAGCGAGTAATAACGATGAATAAAAATAAAAACAACCCGGCAGATTACTATAAACATGCCTTTAGCAGTCTGCTGCCTGAATTCCTGGACGAAGTGACAGAATCGGGAAGTGATATAGATGCTCTTTCCGCCGTAATTGCACATTTATGTGAGAAAGTACTTGAACTCTCAAAAACCACTCATAGTTTTGCTGTATTGCTGCTTGATTTTACAGCCTTCAGCGAACGGTTTGATACACATTTCTTCGAATCAAATATTGTTTCGGAAAATGAGTTTCAGCAAGTACTTAAGCCACTCACCGCATATCTATCCGAACATCCGGTTAATACAAACGAGTATTTTTCTTATGACCAAATATACGCAGGTGAAACAAAGAAAACAGACGGGGTAAATACTCCTGATGCAATTCTTGTTATACCTATCCATTCAAAATCTGCTGTTTACGGATATACTGTTGTTTTTTATCACGGTGAAAATAACCGGTATGAAATTGAAAGCCCGCAAATTAATTTCATTTCAAAGTGTTTGTTTATTATTTCACTTGCATTAGAGCGGGAATTTAATAAAGCTGTACATGAGCATCATCTTATTAATGATTATTTAACAGGTCTGCCGAACCGCGATTATGTATATGAAGCGATAGTTTATATGCTGCAGACTGCAGAGGCCTTTGACCACAAGTTTGCATTAATGATTGCGAGGGTAAACGGGCTCAAAAATATCAACAACTCACTTGGAATAATAACAGGAGATTTGATGCTTAAAGCCATGGGGTCAATTATAGAATCGGCGGTTAAAAAAGCCCTTGGATATGACTCATTAACGGGAAGGCTCAGCGGTGTTGATTTTGCGGTATTGATTGAGCTGCCGGGCAGCAGCGGCAGTGCCGAGGATGATATAAAAATTATCAACGACTGTTGTAATATAATTATTGCCGAAACAGAAAAACATGTTGAAATCAACGGATATAAACTATATCCGTCGGCAAATATAGGAGCATGTATTTATCCGCTGCATGGAGAAACAGCCGAGGAGTTACTCAGAAAAGCCGAGCTTGCAAAAAACGATGCAAAGCTTATAGGTCCCGGGACGTTTCGTGTTTATGAAAGTTTTATGGATGGCAGTGCAGAAGAAATATTATTCTTAAACAGTAATCTTCCGACTGCTATATCTTCAAACCAGTTCGAAATGCATTATCAGGCACTTGTTGATGTAAAATCAGGTCTGGTCACTGCAGCAGAGGCACTGATTCGATGGAGGCATCCGGAAAGAGGGTTAATAAGACCGGACAGTTTTATTCCTTTTGCCGAAAAAAATTCATATGGTGTGCAAATAGACCTGCTGGTACTTGATATGGCATGCAGGCAGATTAATGCCTGGCATGAAAACGGTTACGACATTACTATCAGTGTTAATACATCACCAAAGCATTTTATTAACGGGCTTATTTATGACAGTGTAAAAAAGGCTCTTGAAAAGCACAACACAAACCCGTCGTTTTTACGTCTGGAAATTTTGGAAACAATTCTGCTTGATGACTTCAACTCGGCAATCAGAGTAATAAATGATTTGCGTTCGCTTGGTGTTGGTATTGCCCTGGACGACTTCGGGTCAGGATATTCATCACTCGAGTATGTGTCAAAATTGCCGATGGATTATCTTAAGATTGACAGAACGTTTATGATTAATCTGAAAACAAATCCGGATAATAAAGTTATACTTGAGACAATAATGACTCTTGCAAAAGGAATGAAAGTAAAAACAATAGCCGAAGGAGTAGAGTGTAAGGATGGTTTTAATTTTCTAAGAGAGATTAACTGTGATTTTGCGCAAGGTTATTTTATTAATAAACCAATGGAAGTCACTGAGTTTCAAAAATTCTTAAAGAGCTGGCAAAATATATAAGGGGCTGTTACAGCCCCTTATATTAATGTATGTGTTTTAAAACTTTTTTCTGAACATCGGCGGGAGTGATTGGTTTCATTATGAACTCTGCGACTCCGGCCTCCATGTACTTAACCATTTTATCTTTTTTTATCTTGCTTGCCGTGAATAAAATAGGGGCAAGCTGTCCTGTTGCACGGATGATTTTTATAAGAACATAACAATCTGTGCCGGGCAAATCTTCATCAATTATGAACATGTCGGGTTTTGCCGTTTTAAGATATCCGATTGCCGACTCTGCATTTGTGACACCGATAAGCCTATGACCTTTATCACCGAGGGCGTTTTTGAAGCTGTTCATAAACATTGTCATTTTGTTTATTATCAAAATTGTCTTGGCATCGGGCGATGAACCCGGTGCAAGAAGCTCCACGTCAACTGAAATATGTTCCTCGGGACCTCCCGGTATTTCGGAGGGTTTTTTTGTCATATCCTTTGGTAATTTGAGTGCTTTTATATCGGATGAAAGCATTGACATCGACGAAAGCAGATAATTTATGAAATATTCCAGTTTTTCATGGTGAATATTATTAAAATCCTTGTTTATTGCAATTTGGTCTTTACAATCACTGAGCAATTGTGTTGCATGAAGTTTGGTCAGGGTCTGTTCGATTGCTGTTAACCATTGAATTACAAAGGCATAGTGCTTAATTTTAATTGCGCCTTTTAAACCGCTCTGCTGGGTTTGGAATTCTGCTTCAAAGCCGTTTAGGATTTTAACATAGTCGGCAAGCTCGTCTTCATGTATTTGCTTTATAAAATCTGCATCTAAATCACTGAGTGTGAGAATTTTTTCTATGATAACTTTCGTGTCGATTCCATCTTGCTTTGTTGTGTCCACATCATCCAAAGCGTCCAAATCTTCAAGGACGTTATGAACGTCGGTCACAAATAAATCCAGAGTCGGGACAAAGTAGTCAAGAAATACTTTTACCCTGACATGCCGGACATTGGAAAGATCCTCATTCAGTTTTATGTGTTTTTCGCATTCACCTGCAAGCTTATCGGCATGCATCTGAGAAAGACTGCTGCTGATTACCTGTAGCCATTGAAATACTGTTGCATAATCCTTTTCGTTAAAGGCTTCGACCAATTGGTCTTTTTGCAGCGGAAAAGAAGCGGTTGTAACGTTGAGTGCCTGAACATAACTGAGAAGCTGAGTATCTGTCATATTAATAATAGCTTCTGAAGTGATTTCAGTAAGTCCTGACAGTTTATCCTTAGCTACAGCACTATCGTTTATCACGCTGCTTCATTCCCCCTAAATATAATGTAGATATATTATCATAACATGATATGTTCTGCAACATTATCTGTTTCCAAAAACATGAATGATTTCTGCAAAAAAATCCTTTTCCATTATTGCGTAACTCTTGTTATACTATATGTACGATGACAGGTCAAGGGAGTAAGAGATGAACCTTAGTGACAAGCAATTCGAAATGTATTCCCGCCAGATAAAAATGAAAGAAATCGGCGAGGAAGGTCAAATAAAGCTTGCCGAATCATCGGTTTTGATTATCGGCTGCGGCGGGCTTGGTTCAGCCGTTTTATATTATTTAACGGCAATGGGTGTGGGACATTTGTGTCTTTGCGATAATGATACTGTTGCACTTTCGAATCTGAACAGGCAGATTTTATACACATATGATGATATCGGGAAGCCTAAAGTAAATATTGCAAGAGAGCGATTAAATGCACTGAACCCCGGGCTTAAAATTACTTTATATGATAAACCTATGGATGAAATGCTTGCAAAAAAGATAATAAAGGATTACGATATTATTATTGAATGCCTTGATAATTTCGAGACAAGATTTATTGTAAACGATATATGTATTTCATCGGGAAAACCTTTAATACATGCAGGAGCGGAAGAATTCGGCGGACAAATGATGATGATTATACCGGGGCGGGGTCCCTGTCTGCAGTGCCTGTTTCCCGGCGGGGTAAATGAAAAGGGACTTGATGTAAGTTCGGATACTGATATAAACAGCGAAGGAAGCAAAAAAACTTTTGGTGTGATAGGAACCACTCCGGGATTTATGGGTATCCTGCAGGCAACGGAAGCGGCAAAATATCTTTTGGGACTTCAAACATATTCAAACGGATTAGTTACATTTGACGCATTGACATTATGCCTTGACAAGGTTGAGATAATACCTGCAGCAGATTGCATCTGCAGAAATCCGGTATAGTGTTTCAGAGGGAGGTAATCAATGACCATTTTTGTTACAGGTGGTGCGGGGTATATAGGCAGCCATACTATTATAGAGCTTCTTAATAACGGGTATGATGTTGTTGCCGCAGATAATTTTATTAACAGCAAGCCTGAAGCGGTCAAGCGGATAAAGGAGCTTGCGCAGCGTGATTTTGTTTTTTACGAAATGGATGTACGCGACAGCGTAAAGCTTGAAAAAGTTTTTACCGAGAATAAAATAGATTGTGTTATTCATTTTGCAGGCTTAAAGGCTGTAGGCGAATCTGTAAGTAAACCGCTTGAGTATTATGAAAATAACTTAAACTCAGCAATTGCATTATGTGAAGCAATGAAAAAGCATAATGTCAGCAGAATTATCTTTTCATCCAGTGCAACCGTTTACAGCGGTGATAATACCATGCCGCTTACGGAGGACTCGCACACAGGCGGGTGTATTAATCCGTACGGTTGGACAAAATACATGTGCGAGCAAATATTGACCGATACGGTTAACGCAAACGAAGGTTGGGCGGTTGCACTGCTTCGGTACTTTAATCCTATCGGAGCACATGAAAGCGGAAGAATCGGAGAAGACCCGCAGGATATACCAAATAATCTTATGCCGTTTGTTGCGCAAACAGCAGTCGGTAAGTTCACGCATATAAATGTAAAAGGCACAGACTATGATACACCGGACGGGACATGTATCAGAGACTATATTCATGTTGTTGACCTTGCAGAGGGGCATGTTGCAGCTGTTAAATATATTCAAAATCAAACCGGTGTAAAGATTATTAACCTAGGAACCGGCAGAGGTGTAAGTGTTCTTGAGCTTATTTCTGCCTTTGAAGAGGCAACCGGAGTGAACATAAAAAAAGAAAACGCTCCTCGCCGCCCCGGCGACCTTCCTGTAAGTTATGCTTCAACAGAAAAAGCAAAAAAAGAACTCGCCTGGTCAGCAAAAAAAACACTAAAAGAAGCCTGCGCCGACTCATGGCGCTGGCAAAAAAGCAACCCAAACGGGTATGAATAATACTATAAAGAGAGTGTATTGTGTTTTGTTTTTGAGGGAGGGTTAGGGTTTGTTAAATTAATTTTCGCACACCGAGGCATGGACGCCGAGGGGCGCTCTGTTGAAACACGACGTTTCATCTGAGCGAAAGGAAGTTAATTTAATAAACCCTAACCCTCCCTGAACAAAACACAACACTCTCTGTTTTTATTTTTTACGTCGTTTCTTTGAATCTACTGTGTCGCCGCCGGCTTCGGCGTATTTTATTAGGAGGTCTTTTTGTTCTGCGGTAAGTGAGGTTGGTACTTTTACGTTGACTGTTATGTATTGGTCGCCCCGGCCTGAGCCGCGGAGGTTGGAGATACCTTTATTTTTGAGTCTGAAGACTGTTCCGGTTTGTGTGCCTGCAGGAACGGTGTATTTTACTTTGCCGTCAAGGGTGGGTACTTCAAGCTCGGCGCCGAGTGCGGCTTGAACAAATGAAACGGGTAAGCTGAGAAGAACGGAAGTGCCGTCTCGTTCAAAGAACTCATGGCGTTTAACCGATATTGTTACGAATAAATCGCCGGGTTCTCCTCCGTTGACGCCTGCACTGCCTTGACCCCGCATGGAAATCGTCTGTCCGTTATCAATGCCGCCGGGTATGTTGACTTTTATTGTGCGGTTGCGCCTGACCATTCCGAGACCTTTGCACTTTTCGCACGGCTGATGGATGATTTTTCCGCGGCCGTTACATTTCGGGCAGTCTGCAGTGCTTTGCATAACACCGAATGGTGTTCTCTGCTGTGTTGTGACCACGCCTCTGCCGTTGCAATCGGTGCATTTTTCGGCGGTTGTTCCTTTTTTGCATCCGGAACCCATACAATCGTCACATGTTTCAACACGCTGAATGCTTACATCTTTTTCTGTGCCGAATGCAGCTTCCTCAAATGTTACGGAAACACCTGCACGAACCCGCTCACCTTTTCTCGGTGCGTTACGGTTACGGCTTGTTCCGCCGCCTCCGCCGCCGAATATCGAACCGAAAATATCTCCAAGATCGAAATCCATGCCGCCGAAGCCGCCGCCAAAGCCACCACCGAAAGGGCTTCCTCCGCCGAAATTCGGATCGACACCGGCATGACCGAACTGGTCATACCGTGCCTTTTTATCGGAGTCAGAGAGAACCTCATAAGCTTCGTTTATTTCCTTAAAGCGTGCCTCTGCTCTCGAGTTTCCCGGATTTACATCGGGGTGAAACTTTTTTGCCTGTTGACGAAAAGCTTTCTTTATATCTGCGTCGGACGCATCCTTTTTGAGTCCGAGTGACTCATAATAGTCTTTTTTATCAGCCATTATTCCTCGTCCACAACTTCAAAATCAGCATCATAAACACCGTCGTCGCTTGCGCCGCTGGGAGCCGCACCGCCGAAGTCCGCTCCGTTAAAATCGGGACCGGGAGCGCCGTCTCCGGGGCTTGCTTGACTGTAAAGTTTTTCACTAACGGCATGAAATGCTTTTTCAAGCTCTTCAACAGAGTCCTTGATAGCCTGGGTATCGGTTCCGCTGAGTACGGTTTTAACTTTTTCGACTGCTGCTTCGATATTCGACTTATCATCGGCATCAATCTTGTCACCCATTTCATCGAGGGTTTTTTCGCTTTGATAGACCATTTGGTCTGCGTGATTGCGTGTATCGACCTCATCTTTGCGTTTTGCGTCTTCTTCCGCATATTGCTCGGCTTCTTTTACAGCTTTTTCGATATCTTCTTTAGAAAGATTTGCCGAGGCTGTTATTGTTATATTTTGCTCTCTGCCTGTACCAAGGTCTTTTGCGGAGACATTTACAATACCGTTTGCGTCAATATCGAATGTGACTTCGATTTGCGGTATTCCTCTGCGGGCAGGAGCGATTCCGTCGAGGTGGAATCTGCCGAGGGATTTATTGTATTGAGCCATTTCGCGCTCGCCTTGAAGGACATGCACCTCAACCGAAGTCTGATTGTCTGCGGCTGTCGAGAAAACCTGGCTCTTTTTGGTCGGGATTGTTGTGTTGCGTTCGATAAGCTTTGTGCAAACGCCACCCATTGTTTCGATACCGAGCGAAAGCGGGGTTACATCGAGAAGTAAAATTCCCTCTACATCGCCGCCAAGCACGCCGCCTTGGATTGCCGCACCGGCTGCAACACATTCGTCGGGGTTGATTCCGCGAAACGGGTCCTTGCCTGTGATACTCTTAACAGCATCTTGAACAGCGGGGATTCTTGTTGAACCGCCGACGAGAAGTATCTTGGATAACTGACTTGCGTTTAAACCTGAGTCTTCTATTGCCTGCTTGACCGGCTGCATTGTTTTCTCTACAAGGTCGGCTGTAAGTTCGTTGAACTTTGCTCTTGAAAGAGTATAGTCCATGTGCTTCGGACCTGTAGCATCTGCAGTAATATACGGCAGATTGATTGTGGCTGTTGTCATGCCGGAAAGGTCTGTTTTTGCTTTTTCCGCTGCTTCTCTGAGGCGTTGGATTGCTATTTTGTCTGCTGACAGGTCAACACCTGTGTCCTTTTTAAACTCTGCAAGCAGATAGTTCATGACACACTCGTCAAAATCGTCACCGCCGAGGCGGTTGTTGCCTGCTGTTGCGAGAACTTCAATAACACCGTCGCCGATTTCAAGAATCGAAACGTCAAATGTTCCGCCGCCAAGGTCATAGACCATGATTTTTTGATCCTGCTCTTTATCAAGCCCGTATGCAAGCGCAGCGGCTGTAGGCTCGTTGATAATACGCTTGACATCAAGGCCTGCGATTTTGCCGGCATCTTTTGTTGCCTGACGCTGTGAGTCCGTGAAGTATGCCGGAACTGTTATAACCGCTTCGGTTACTTTTGTTCCGAGATATGCTTCCGCATCACTTTTGAGTTTCTGCAGTATCATTGCCGAGATTTCCTGCGGTGTGTACTGCTTGCCGTCGATGGTTGTTTTAAATGCACTTCCCATTTCGCGTTTGATTGATGAAATTGTGCGGTCGGGATTTGTGATAGCCTGACGCTTTGCGACATGCCCGATCATTCTTTCACCTTCGGCTGTAAATGCAACAACTGACGGTGTTGTGCGGTTGCCTTCCGCATTTGCGATTATAACCGGCTCGCCGCCTTCAATAACAGCAACGCACGAATTTGTTGTTCCTAAGTCTATTCCTATAATTTTACCCATTTTATTTCATTCCTTTCTGTAAATAGATGTAATTTATTTTTTATGATGTCATAGCATTTAATTTGCTACAACCACTGTTGAGAACCGTATAACACGGTCACCAAGCATGAATCCTTTTTGATATTCCTCGGCTATGATATTTTCTCCGAGGTCGGGATTTTCTATGGACATTACCGCATTGTGGCGATTCGGGTCAAACGGCTGACCGATTGCAGGGATTATTTGAACACCCATATCGCCAAGGGTTTCAGTCAGTTGTGTCATTATCATCTCGACACCTTTGTAAAATGATTCGTCGGCACATTCCATTTTTAATGCACGTTCCAAATTATCATAGACAGGCAGCAGCTTGCTTATAACATCGGTACGGGCATTGCTGTATGTCATTTCTCTCTCTTTTGCACTGCGCTTACGGAAATTATCGTATTCTGCTGCAAGTCTGAGATATTTATCCTTTTCTGCGGATAACTGATCACTTAGTGACTCGTTTTGCTCTGTATCCCGAGTGTCGTTATCTGTCTGTCCGGACTCTTTTTCATTGATACTTTCATTTATATCAATGCTGTCTGCATCATTTATATCTTTATTAATTTCAGGCGTATTTTTAGTTTTCGCCAATATTATCATCTCCTGTCTTATTAATTATATTTGCGGCATTTAATTGAAGCGAGTCGCTGCCGATTCCCCCAAGGAGCAGGCTTAAACCCTGCGCCATATATGAAAGGTGTGCCGCTACTTTTGAGTAGTCCATTCTTGTCGGGCCGACAACACCGATTAATCCCTGAATATCGCTTCCTGCATCATATTTAATTGCCATAACACTCGAATCACGAAGCTCATCTGCGAGGTTTTCCGGACCTATGGTGATTTTTATTTCACCTGCGGATTCCGGAGAAGGAAGGCGTGCAAGTTCCTTTTCATCGGAAAGATAACGGATTATTCGCTGTGCCTTATCAACATCCCGAAACTCGGGGTGATTTAGCAGGTTAATTGCTCCGGAAACACGTGTTCCTATAGTTTTGGCTTCTACAAGAAGCTCTATCGTAAATCCTGCAACTACCGCTACAATTCCGCTTGAATCACCGACCGCACGCTCTGTTGATGTAATCAGTGCCGGGGTGATGCGTTCCTCGGCAATGCCTGTGAAACTCGCATTTAACACCGCCGACAGCTTTGTAAGCATAGGCGGTTCGATGTTTGTCGTAAGATGAACCAGTTTGTTTTTTACTGTGTCATTGCTTAAAAGTGCTACTATTATAAATGTCGAGCAATCAACGTATATCAAGTCAAACCTTGCAATACAGACAATTCCTGTTGCAGATGCCATTGCATATGCGGGGTATGTTGTGAGTCTTGATGTCAGTCTGCCGACTTCATCCAGGAGACGGACCTGTTCGATTGCATGTCCGTCCAGCGTGCTGTTTATCATTTCGGCATCATCGTTTGAAATATTCTGATTTTGCATTAAATCATTTACATACAGACGATAACCGTTTGATGACGGGATTCTGCCGGCGGATGTGTGAGGCTGTTCGAGTAACCCGAGTGATTCAAGCTCTGCCATATCACTTCGGATGGTAGCAGACGAAATTCCGGACCCCAAGGCTTCTGCAACCGCCTTGGAACCCACAGGTTCCGCCGCTTTGACGTACAGCTCGACAACCGTACGTAAAATCTCTTTTTTTCTGTTGCTGAGACTCATCGCGTGATTAGCCACGTTTCCCTCGGTTTTTTATAATTAGCACTCTCGACCATCGAGTGCTAATTATAATGTAACACTACTCTTTTGGTTTGTCAAGTACTTACTGTCATAAATTGAAAATATATTATTATTAATGCTCAGCCCCCATTACCTTGACAATAAAGCACATGTTTCTTATATTTAAACTAATTAATAAACATAAAAAATTGGAGATACAAATGAATAAAACAGAACTGATTAATGTCCGCTTAAATGATGAAGGCTCGGCAGTTATTATCCTTGACCAGACACTGCTGCCGAATGAGGAAAAATACATTGAACTCAGCAGTGCAAAAGCGCTGTTTGAAGCAATTTATACGCTGAGAGTCAGAGGAGCGCCTGCAATTGGTATTTTTGCGGCATATGCGCTTTACGTTCTTGCACGGCAAATAAAATCAAATAGTTATGATGAATTTACCGGGGAAGTGCTGAAACAAAGCTCTTACCTTGAATCATCACGTCCTACGGCAGTTAATTTAAGTGCACAGCTTCGAAGAATGGAAAATCTGATTAAAAATCCGCCGAGCCGTAATATACCGGAAATTCTTGATTTGATGAGGGAAGAAGCGGATAAAATATATAACGAAGACGTTCAAATGTGCCGTGCCATATCGGAGCATGGGCTTTCTCTTATAAAAGACGGCTTTGGAATTATGACACAATGCAATGCAGGACCGATTGCAACATCAAAATACGGAACTGCGCTCGGTCCTGTTATTCTCGGACATGAAAAGGGTTTGAAATTAAAAGCTTTTATTTGCGAAACACGCCCGCTGCTGCAAGGTTCAAGACTGACGGCTTTTGAACTGGGCAGAATCGGCATTGACAGCACTCTTATATGCGACAATATGGCAAGTATTGTAATGAGTGAAGGAAAAATAGATGCTGTTTTTGCCGGATGTGACCGCATAGCCGCCAACGGTGATGTTGCAAACAAAATCGGAACAAGTTCTCTTGCGATACTGGCAAAGCACTACAACATTCCGTTCTATATTTTCGGACCGTCAACAACAATTGATTTAAATTGTGCAACCGGTGACGATATTCATATTGAGCTTCGGGACAGCACAGAAATAAAAGAAATGTTCTTTACAAAACAAATGGCACCAAATGAGATAAAATGCTATAATCCGTCATTTGATGTAACAAAAAACTCTCTGATAACAGCAATAATAACTGAAAACGGTATTTTCAGAAACGGTTTAGCTCCGTAAGCAAAGATTTGCGTAAAACGCTAAACCTATTGATATTGCAATTGTTGCTCATGCACCCAAAGCAACAAAGTAAAACTTTTTACAAAACTTATGAAAAATATACAAAAAAAGTGTTGACAAAGATGTATTGTTATGCTATATTGTACATGAAATCGGATTCGGGTCGTGTTTTATAAGCGACTGGTCCATGGCAGACAGGGTCATTAAGACCAATAGCACAACCGCGGAGAGAGACCGCCGGTACCCTAAGGGGATTGTATGGTGTGCATGTGCTGCATCGGAGACGAGTGTTAAGGAGCAGGCCGGATTCGTATAAAGAAAGGTGGTTAAACTCTATTGTTAGTTGAATACCACGAGTAGCCCCGCATTCACGCTGGATGGATGCGGGGTTGTTTGTTGTTATCACTTATGTCTTTTCTTTCATAATAGCAGTGAGCAGTAAAAACAGCGGGACACTTGCGGCGCAGACGGCGAGAGTCCAAAGTACATTACCGCCCTGCAGCAAGCTCAAAAGTACAAATGTGTCGGGCAGAATATTAATTACTCCGCTGAAGAGCAAAAACCCGATTGTGAAGCCGACAAATATCGTAATGATTAGAGCAATGCGTATTGTGTTAAATGGTTTACACAGACGAAGTATCATCATTAAACCGACAAATGTAATGCAAAATACAGACATTGTCGACATTTCATTAAGCGGAATGTCAAAGTTTTTATATAATACAAAAATCGCCACCAGTGCCGCAAAGCTTGTTAGTCCGGAGGACATTGCATTTCTAAACACATTAATCAGGAATTTACCGCGGACGATACTTTTATTCGGCTCCATGGCAAGTACAAATGACGGAAGTCCTATAATCATCATATTATACAAAGTAAAATGCAAGCCTGCCATCGGGAATAATGATTGGAACGGAATTGTAATAAATACGGCAAAAAGGAATGAAAATATATTTTTCATAATAAACAAGGAAGCGGAGCGCTGCAGATTATTTATAACACGGCGGCCTTCCATAACGATGCTTTTCATTGCGGAAAAGTCGGAGTCAAGCAGAACAATATCGGCAACCTGACTTGCGACTTCACTTCCCGATGCCATTGCAATACTGCAGTTTGCGTCTTTAAGCGCAAGGACATCATTTACACCGTCTCCGGTCATTGCAACGGTTTTGCCTGCGGCTTTTAACGCTCTTACAAGCTTCCGTTTCTGGTCGGGTGTTACACGCCCGAAAACGATATATTCATTTACAGCACGTTTTATCTGCCTGTCGGTGGTCAGCTCGGCAGCGTCGATATATCTGTCAGCTCCTTCAATTCCCGCTTCAAGGGCAATTTGTGAAACGGTTATTGGGTTATCACCGGATATTACAATAATTTTTACACCCTGTTCGGCAAAGAACTTAAAAGTACCCGGAGCTTCCGGACGTATGCGGTTTGATAAAAGAACCAATGCAAGCGGCATAACTCTTTTTGAATCAATTGCACCTTTAATGTCTCTGTCATAAAGAGCAAGCAGCAATACACGGTAACCCTGTGCGGAGTATGAGTCAATTGTTGTCTTATACTTCTTAAGTTCAGCTTGAAGTATTCTTTCTGGTGCTCCTAGCAGGTATGACTCTTCTTCATGGAATGAAACACCGCCGTATTTAACGGCAGAGGAAAACGGCATCGACATTCTTGCACGCCTTTTAGCGGGAGCGTTTATAAAAGCCTGAATCGCTGCCATTGTTTCGTTTTCGGGCGGCATGTTTCCTACATAATCGGCCATAATACCGGTTATATCATCATTATCGAAGCGGTCTTCGCATAACAGAGCAATACCTTTTACCTGCATGCTCGGCTCGGTGATGGTTCCTGTTTTGTCAACGCATAATACATCAACACGGGATAATGTTTCCACGCATCCCATTTCCTGTACAAGCGTTCTTTTGTTTGCAAGCCTCAAAACACTGACCGTAAGTGTAATTGAAACAAGCAGGTACAATCCGTCGGGAATCATTCCGACAAGAGCCCCTACGGTACTATCTACAGCATTTTGTGTCGGATAAACCTGAGTTTGAATTATAAACATGGTAATACCGAGAGGTACGATAATGATGCCGATTATCTGTACAAGTCTTTTAAGCGAGGAAACCATACTGCCCGATGAAAGTTTATTTTTCGTTTTCTTTGCAGACAGTGTAAGCTGCGCAACAAATGAATCCCGCCCGACCTTATCAAGGCGTGCAAGGCACTGACCCGAAACAATAAAACTTCCGGAAAGAAGTGTATCTCCGGGTTTTTTAACTATTTCATCGGATTCACCCGTGACCATTGCTTCATTAACGTTACACTCACCTTGAAGCACAATGGCATCGGCATAAATCTGCTGGTCACCGGAAAAAACAGCAATATCATCAAGAACCGCTTTATCCGTCGGAATCACTATTTGATTACCGTCACGAATAACTGTGGCATTAGGAGCGGAAATAAAAGAAAGCTTGGCCAAAGCGCGTCTTGACCGAAGCTCTTGAACGATACCGATTATTGTATTAATTATAACAACATTAATAAAGAATATATTCCCGATTCCACCCCAAAAGAGTGTGCATAATCCCAGAATAAAGAAAACAAGATTAAAATACGTGAAAATATGCCCCTTAAAAACCTGAGCTACCGTTTTTTCGGCAGAATCGGGTTTAAAGTTGGCATACCCGTTTTCCTGACGCTCACGCGCCTGCTGGTATGTAAGCCCAAAATCAGCGGAAGCTTCAACCCTGGACAGAACTTTATGAAGTCTATAAGATTCGGTTTTTGCAGCCAAAATGAAGTCCAACCTTTTTGCTTAATTACAGAGAGTCATTTTACCACACATAAATAATAATTACACATATTTTTTTGCAGCACAAAAAACGCATTGACAGGCAAAAATCACACAAACAAGAGGAGAAATCGCACGGACAGGCAGAGAAGAGGCAGAGGTACAAGATTTATATTGACAGAGCCGTATAAAATAAGCTTAAATGTTAAGCATGTACATGAGATAAATTAAAGGAGTTTTAATCATGGATGAGCAATATCACTTAATTTCCGAAAGAATCCGTGAACTGCGGGAGATTTTCGATCTTTCCGAGGAAGAAATGGCAAAGGAAACAGGGGTTGACTTATCAACTTATGTGGAGTATGAAACCAGCGGGAAAAACATTCCGATAAGTGTGCTTTATCATATTTCTCAAAAATTCGGAGTTGATTTGTCCGAAATCCTCACAGGTGAACCTGCGCGTATCTCAACAATGCAGGTGTGCCGCAGGGGAAAAGGGCAGACCATCGACCGCTATCCGGGATATATGTTCGAAAGTCTTGCTCCGAGGTTTAAAGGTAAGATTATTGAACCTCTTCTTGTGACACTTATGCCCGGGCAAAAAGAAGCTCCGCTTGTCACACACGGAGGACAGGAGTTTAATATCGTTCTCGAGGGTGAAATCGTTATAACTTATGATGATAAGGAATATACGCTTGGTGAAGGCGATGCTGTATATTTTGACCCCTCTCATCCCCACGGGCAAAAAGCAGTCGGAGAAAATAAAGCAAGATTTTTGACTGTGATAACGGAATAGGAGAAACAACGAATGCTGGATAAGTATTTACCACAGAAGGATTTTTCGTCCTACAAGGATTTTATAGATAATTTTAGTATAACAGTACCCGATGATTTTAATTTCGGGTTTGACATAGTTGACGAGTGGGCGCGGACCGAACCCGAAAAGCTTGCTTTAATGTGGTGTGATGACCACGGTGAGGAGCGCAGGTTCACATTCGGAGAGCTGAGCGGTTTATCAAACAGAGCGGCAAATTACTTTCAAAGCCTTGGAATAGGCAAAGGCGATGTTGTTATGTGCGTTTTAAGACAGAGATATGAGTACTGGATTACCGCAATTGCGCTTTGTAAAATCGGAGCAATTATCATCCCTGCAACAATGCAGCTTACTTCAAAGGATATCATATACAGAGCAAATGCGGCTAAAATAAAAGCTGTTATCTGCTACAGTGATGCTGAGAGATTTATAGCGGAGCAGGTTGAAAAGGCTCTACCCGATTGCCCGACAATAAAAATACGGATTCTTACACCGGGGAAAAAAGACGGGTGGTTGCAATTTATCGATGTTGATAATAAAAAAGATGAAAAATACCCGGATACATTTATACGTCCGGCAGATAATAACCGTACAGTCAGCACAGACCCAATGCTGATATATTTCACATCGGGAACTACCGGAATGCCGAAGATGGTACTGCATGATTTTTCACATCCTCTCGGACATATTGTAACAGCTAAATATTGGCAGCAGGTTCGGGAAAACAAACTGCACAACTCAATGTCAGACTCCGGCTGGGCGAAGTTCGGCTGGGGTAAGATTTACGGGCAGTTCATATGCGGCGCTCCGGTTTTTGCATATGATATGGAAAAATTCGTCCCCGATAAAGTTATGGAAAAATTGGTAAAATACCGCATTGCTACATTTTGCGCACCTCCGACAATGTTCAGGTTTATGCTCGCTGAACTTGCAGGGCGTGATGAAAAATACGATTTTAGCGCAATAGAGCATTGCGGGAATGCGGGAGAGCCGCTTAATCCCGAGATTTTCAATAAAATAAAAGAAATATGGGGGCTTTCGATGCATGAGGGTTTCGGACAATCGGAATCGACTGTTCTGATAGCAAACTTCCCATGGTTTAAACCGAGACCCGGTTCAATGGGAAAACCTGCTCCTTTGTATGATGTAGACCTTGTAGACGCAGACGGGAATACCTGCGAGGACGGGGAAGAAGGGCGGATAATTATCAGAAATACAAATGCAGTAGGTCTGTTTAAGGGTTATTACCTTGATGAAAAACTTACGGCAACAGCTTTTACAGCAGACGAAACCTCCGGCGGCGGGAAAATATATGATACGGGTGATACAGCATGGAGAGACCCTGACGGATATTACTGGTTTGTCGGCAGAAATGACGATATGATTAAGTGCTCGGGATACCGCATCGGACCGTTTGAAGTGGAAAGTGTATTATCGGAACATGATGCGGTTCTTGAATGTGCGATAACAGGTGCTCCCGACCACAAAAGAGGGCAAGTAGTCAAAGCAACAGTCGTATTAAATAAAGGCTTCAACCCCTCGGAGGACCTGGCAAAGGAACTGCAGGATTACGTAAAAAAAACGACGGCACCGTATAAATACCCCCGAATTGTCGAATTTGTGGATGAATTGCCTAAAACAATAAGCGGAAAAATAAAAAGAGCGGAAATCAGGAAGGATGCCGGGAAAGATTAATTAAAAGATTAACTGATTAATTTTCTGCGTACTGTAAATTAATCTTCTGTTTTTTGCTCGGGAGAAGTGAGTACAATACGTCCGTCATCATCCATGTGTATGTGCAGGCGGTTTTTGTCGAGGTTCATTTTTTCAAGCAGCTTACCGGGAATCTGAACACGTCCTGCACGGTCGAGAACGGCAAGCTCGACCTGTTCACCGTGGCGGAACCCTTCAAGATTACTGAGTCTGTTGGCATAACTGTGACTCATGACAAGCTCGCTTGATACCTTACCGTCTCTAATAGCTGCAACTCTTTCAACCTTGCCGGAAAGCTCTCTGTCGTGAGTGACAATAACAATGGTTGTCCCATACTCCTTGTTGACGGTACGGAACAAATCAAGGATTATTTCGGTAGTACGGGTATCGACATACCCGTCGGCTCATCGGCAAGAAGAACGGTCGGGTTGTTTGCAAGTGCAAGCGCAATTGCAACTCTTTGCTGCTCACCTCCCGAGAGCTGACCCAGATGATGATTTACACGTCCTCCCATTTCTACAAGCTCAAGCAGCTCGAGAGCACGTTTTCGTTTATCATCAACCGGAGCGATTGCATTAAACTGCATAGGTATCATAACATTCTCTATTGCAGAAAGATAAGGAATCAAATTGCGAGCGTCATTTTGCCATATAAACCCGACGGTTACGGTTTTGTACTCAACAAGCTGCTGCTCGTTAAGCTTGAATAAATCCTTACCGTCAACAATAAGCTTGCCTGCAGAAGGCTTGTCCAGACCGCCGAGCAAGTTGAGCAGGGTTGATTTACCGCTGCCGCTGTTGCCGATGACTGCTATAATTTCACCTCGTTCGATGGTCAGATCGAGTCCTTGAAGCGCCAATACCTCAATATCCCCGGCCTTATATATCTTAACCAGACTCTCGGCAATAATAATATTGTCGGGTTTTGAATTTTCGGTTACTTTCTCATCAGTGTTCACTAATAATCTCCCCGTCTGCAAGCTCATATACTTTATTTGCAACATCCATCAGCTCCGGGTCATGGGTTGTTACAACAACTGTAGTGCCTTCACGCTCTATTGTGTCCATAAAAAGCTTAATAACCTGAAGTCCCGTGTTTGTATCAAGCTCGGCGGTGGGTTCGTCGGCAAAAATGATCCGGGGTTTGTTTGCGATAGCCCGGGCTATTGCAACACGCTGCTGTTCGCCGCCCGATAGTTCTGACGGCAGATGGTGCATACGGTCTGAAAGCCCGACGGTGTCAAGGCAAAACTCTGCCCGCTCTCTGCGCTCTTTTTCGGGATATTTGCTGACTCTGAGGATAAACTCCACATTTTCATAAGCTGTAAGCATCCCAACGAGTGCTACGGATTGAAAAACAAATCCCATTTGTGTACGTCTCAGGCAGTCACGCTTGCTTTCAGTCATTTTTGTAAGAGATTCACCGTCAAATAAGATCTCCCCTTCGGTCGGATAGTCCAAAGCTCCAAGCTGATTGAGAATAGTAGTTTTCCCGCTGCCCGATCTTCCTTTGAGGATTGTCAGGCTCTTTTCGTCAATAGACATGGAAAGTCCCTTAAGCGCCCATAAGGTACTGCCTGCAACGGAAAAACCCCGTTTTATATCATTTGCCTGAACTAAAATCTTGCTCATATTTTAATCCTCTCCGAGCTTAAGCACCTGTGTAACATTCATCCGCAGAGTATATCTGACAAGAATGATGACACTAAGCACAAGCATAAAACCGGAAATACCGTAAATTGTGATGAAATCCATAGCTGACCTTACAATCATCAAAGGTATGACCTGATCGGCTGCAGTATATGAGATTTGTAAAAGCGGAACATAAAATTGCGACGTTACTTCTCCTATGACCCCGCCGATAACAAGCGCAATTACAGTTATCAGAATCTGCTCGCCAACAAGAATGCCTATAATGCCGCGCATACCCATTCCCATTGCTCTGAATACACCAAACTGCAGGAGACGTTCTTTGATTGATAAAATCCAATAAATTAAGAACCCGGCAAAACAGAGAATCATTGTCATGATAAACCCGATGGATAAAAACCCGTTCGTGCTTTGTATTACAGGATCGGTCAGGATTTTTAAAAGTGAACGGTCATTATCGTGTATTATCCTGACAAATGCGACGTTTTCTTCTGCAAAGTCATATATAAACTGATGTGATGAATCATCTGTTTTCATCCATACCTGATACGGTCTGACACCAATGAGTGAATTGAGGTGTTCGATATTTGCTACTGCAAGATAATTATCAACAAATACCACCTCACCTGTTTCAAGTCGCTCTACTTCAGTCGGCTTGAATGAAGGCCAATAATCAACGAATCCTACTATTTTAAATTCTCCGACCATAGAAGGGCCATGCTTCTGAGGGGCCGTTATTATTATATCGTTATCAATGTTATATCCGAGCTTGCGGAAGTTTGATGAAAGGATAACACCGTTGGGGTTTTGCGCAAGAGCATTGAGAAAATAATTAATATGAATAGGAGACAAACCTCTTCTGAACCATACTGTTTCGCCGAATGTATCTGTTTCTATTCCCAGCAAGGTTGCATCCTCTACTCTGGAAATACCGTAACGGATTAACGCGAGTTGCTTTAATACGCGAGTTGCGGAAACTACCTCCTCATACTCTAAAAAACGGTTGAAATCAGGTTCTCTGTACACAAGAAACTTTGGCTGAGAAAAACCCATTGCTACATGTATCTCTGATATCATGTTATCCATCCAATCCTCCAGGATTGTAATGTCGGCGCCTCCGGTATACCGTATGCGGTGTTCGTTATTACGGTTAAGTGTCCTTGCTGTCTGTGCCGAAAAAATCCCGACTGCAACAGTAAATACAAGAAACAGCATTATAAGCTGCTCTCCACCCCCGCTGCGGCTGACTTTAACTATTGATGTATATATGGACGGGCCGAACTTGTTACGTCCGACAAGTAATATAAGCTTCATGAGATAGGGGTATAACCGCAGCAGTAATAAAGCGGTTCCTATAATAAACAATGACGAGCCAAAGAACATAACCGGGTCAAATGCTCTTTCATCTTGAAAGGTCGTCGCTATATTCCAGCGTTGTATATGAAAGTTATATAACATATACACCGATACGGCAAAGGCAATAACATCGAGAAAATACTTTTCCCATAAAGGTTTTTTGTTTCTGTTACTTTTTAATCTTTTGCTTTCAACTATTCCGATTTTTGAAAGCCTTATAACCGGAAGCAGCATATATAAAAATGAAATTATTATTCCCACCGCACCAAAAAGCACGGTACGGTCAGTGATACGGACACTCAGTGAGGCTCTGTCCGCAAGCTCCAAAAA
>Ga0123356_10001360_pt1 | contig 27048 bp, 17 predicted proteins | sample TergutEmb28metaG_2_FD_92546 | JGI IMG/M metagenome (GOLD analysis project Ga0123356, IMG submission 92546) | Embiratermes neotenicus P3 segment gut microbial communities from Petit-Saut dam, French Guiana - Emb289 P3 | ecosystem: Host-associated > Arthropoda: Insects > Digestive system > Gut ...
ACTCTTTTTAGAGGTTCCCTCAGATAACAATTTAAAGCTTTTTGAGGCTTTTAGCCTCAAAAAGTAATGTTTTTCCATCAATCTCTAAAAACTTTTTAGTTTTTAGAGATTACCTTAATTTAATCAGTTTTCCAGTCTTCCGGATTGATGTATCGCTACTCCATGTAGTCTTATTTCTGAATTTGACGGATTAACCGAAATTCTTCCAAGTACTTCAAGAGGGCGATCTGCATTTATAGAAAAGCGTATATGATCTGTAATATTAAATATTACAGGTACAATTCCTTCCAGTGTTCTGCGGGTATCATAACCTACAAGAAAATCAAAACTTGTAAATTCATTTGTAACTGTAACATTAGATGCCATTCCTTTCCATATAACGTGTACATTTTCATAAATTGCAGGTTCTAATTTTACATCGGAGTATGAAGGATTGTCCCTTCTTTTAAAGGTATCAAAACTTGGTGTTTCCATATCTTCAAACATGAATCTTGCCCTGTTTATAATAGGCCTTGAAGCATTTGATCTAAGTATTTTATTAAGATTTATTTTTGCTCTTTCATCCCTGTACTCAGCAAAAAAAGACAGGGCTTCTTCGTATAATTTAATAGCCTGATCATGTGTAAGAATGTATAAAAAAGAGCCGTCTATCTGTACAGGAGCGTTTTTATCATCATTTGAAAGTATATATCCGGCTGTATGACGCTGATCCTTCGGTTTAAAAGGACTTTTTATAACTTTAAAATTGATTAATATAAATAAAGTCAGAACAGTAACAGCAGTTAATATTAAAGTTCCGTTAATTATCATTTTTTTATTTATTGCAGGCGAAGGAATAGGCGGAAATAATTTTTTTAGATTATCTGTCATCCAGTCAGACAGAGCTTCGGAAGCGGAATTTTTCCGGATAACAGCAAGCGCTTTTTTTGCTATTCTGTTTTCTGGCTCAATTTCCTGCACATCCAGATAATAATCAACAGCCTGACTTGTATTCATGCGCTTTAAATACAGAACTGCAAGGCCAAGCATAGTAGAAGGATCTTTCATTTTTATTTTTCTTGCAAGATTAAAATTTGAATGGGCTTCTGCAAAACTTCCCGAATAAAGACAGATAACAGCATAAAGGTAATAGTATTTAAATGAACCGTAATAACGATCTTCTTCGTCTTTTAATATTTTTAAAGCGCCTTCATAGTTTCGTTTCTTTGCGAGTATTAACGCTTTATTTAAAACAGGATCGGTTCTCATATTCAGACACGGCTACCTGTATCTGTTAATAGCGTTTTCAATTTCCATAAGGTCATGTTCATTAAGCAGTATTTTACCTTCTATGAATTGATTTAACAGATCCTGCAATTTAATAAGTGTAAGAGTATATGCGTTATCATTTAATTTTTCAGCTTCATTATAAGCTTCCTGTTCTATCCTTGCAATATTTACATTGGACGTACCAAAAGACTGTACATTTGAAACCGGTATTCCCGTAACAGTTGTTGACTCAGCATGTAAATTATCTCCTGCATTTGCAAATTGCTGATTAACCGGATTGTACCATATTTCATCTTCTGTTGTAAGGAAAATTGTATAAACGAATGACTGCCCGCCTTCAAGTTCTGCAGGCTGATAAATATAACAAACAGCGGAATCATTATTAAATGTTCTTCTTTCCGAATAACGGGGTTTCCATTTATTGTCGTTTAGCCTTTTCCAGTTTGCAAAATAAACAAAATCGGGAGTTATGGCATTTGGATTTAACGGGTTTATTATACTTCCCATCAATGAAGCAGTCTGCCCTCTTGAAATCCAGAACTTGTCGCCGGAATTACCTTCTGCAAGCGTTTCATTTAAAATAACCCGGTTACTTGTGATAAATGGAATTCTTCCAAGGCCTTCTCCCAATTCAGTGTCTAAAAGCATCCTTAATCCCACCATCAATGTCTGATTACTTTTATTCTGAATAATAATATCCATCATAATTCCATTTGCGACTTGTGAATTTGATGTCTTTAAAGGAGAAAAAACCTGGGTAATAATTAAATCCCGGGATTCAAAAACCAAAGCAGGATTTCCATTAAAACTTTCGTACCTTGAACGGTATCTGCGGTCTCCAAGACGGTTAATTTTTCCGTTTACATTTACAGATAAATAACTTGCCCGTATGTCCCGGCTGTTAAATAATGCTTCATAACGCGATTTATCAGGCTCGGAAAGGAAAAATAATGAAAAACTACCTGTTCTTTCGTTTAAAACCAGGCGGATATTTCCGTTTTTATTATCAGTATTTTTTATATCATTTAAATTTTGCCAGTCTCTGCTTTGATAATTATCCGATGTCAGACAACTACCGAGAAAAAGAATCAATAAAAATGAAAAAATTAAAAATCTTCCCGGAAACATCAGAAACCTCCGTCGTAAACTCTTAAGATTTCCTGAACATTATTCCCTAACTGTCTGGCTCTTTCTATAAGATTTTCGTTTTGATTTTGCTGTACATATAATGGAGCGGGTATATTTTCTTCCGGTAAACGCATATATTCAATGCGGCTTACGCTGTCAGAGTTTTGATTCTCCTGATTATTGTTTAACTCCAGTGAATTAATTGAATTTGTAAGTTCTGCAATCCGCCTTTGGTATACATTTAACGTATGTTCATAAGTTCTCAGCGTTCTTTGGTAATCTTCGCTTGTTCTTAGCGATTCTTCATGACTCCATTGCAAAAGAGCCAGAAGTTCCGCTTCTATTTTCTTTTGTTTTATTAAATCAATCCGGTAACAAGCTGCTTCATTCTTTGGACTATTCGGATATCTTCCTATTACCCAGGCATAAAACTTTTCCGCTTCATCAAACTGACTCATGGAATACAGGCATTCTCCCATCCAGAAAAAAGCGGCTGCTCTGCGATCTGCAGATTCGCGATCTGTATCGCTTGTAGAATTAATGTATCTGTTAAATAAAATAAGCGCATCTTCAAAAAAACCCTGATTATAATATACCCTGGCCCTGTGATATACCATATCTCTATTGTATGTTGAACCGGGAGCTCTTCTTTGAAGTTCATCCATATCGCTGAGAGCAGAACCATAATCGGAATATGCAAGCTGACTCAGAATTACCCAATAAATTGCTCTTGACCAATCATTAATATTATCAGCAGTTTCTTCTGCTCTGCGGAATTCCATGGCAGCTTCCTGAAACCGCGAAAGATTGTAGAATTGAGTTCCGTTTTGTAATCTGCGGATATATTGTGATTGTACTGTTTCCTGTGCTGTAACAATCCCGCCTAAAACCAGGAACAATCCTGAGAAAACAAGCCAAAATACACGTTTAGTTCGCCTCATAACCTTATTATAGCAAATTATGACAAAAAATGCCAATATTATCGCTAAAAAGAATAGTGTACTAAAAGGAGATTAACTTTGTAATCGGGATATAAGTCCAGATTTATCGGGGTTTTTAAAGAATGCGGAGCCCATTACAAGGGTGTCTGCTCCTGCTTTTTTGGCTTCTTCGGCGGTTTTTTCGTTGATTCCCCCGTCAACAGAAATCCTGAAATTAAGTCCTGTTTTTTCCCTGATTATTGCCAGTTTTTTTACTTTTTCCAGACATTCGGGAATCAGTTTTTGCCCGCCAAACCCCGGGTTTACAGTCATAATTAAAGCTATATCAATATACGGCAGTATCTCTTCCAGAATCGAACAGGGTGTTGAAGGGGTTATTGCAATACCGGCTTTGAGCCCTAAATCGCGAATTTCGGTTAAATATTTTTGTGAATGCACTTCTGCTTCATAATGAAAAGTAATAATATCTGCGCCGGCGGCTGCAAATTCCTTAATAAAACGGCCGGGCTTCATTATCATTAAGTGAACATCCAGAATTGACTTGCTTTTTCCGCGTAAGTCGCGGACAAGCTGGGAGCCAAATGTAATATTCGGCACAAAAGTACCGTCCATTACATCCATATGAATCCATGAAGCGCCCGAAGTATCAATTTGGGAAACAGCATCGCTAAAATTAGAGAAATCTGCCGCTAAAATGGAGGGTGAAACAATGGTTTTTATCATTTTTGACATTATACCTTTAACAGGTACTATTGTCAAACCATTAAAAAATGGTATACTGATACAAGATAATGGAAAATGGTCAGGTTTCGCTTCCAGCAAGCGTAGGTCTTTTAAAAAAGGCTTATGATAAATTAAAGGACTCTGATGCAGTTACAGCCTTGGCTCTTCTGGAACAAGCACTGGATTATGATTTTGATAACGACGAAATCAAACATGCGCTTAAATGTATCCATTGGTGGCTTGAACATACCAGGAGAATTGATGAAATAAAAAATCCTTATGAAAAGGGTTCGTTCATTATTTCTCTTATTAAGCAGTATCATGTTTTTTTGGGGCAGTTTACAAAGGTATATGATCACTGCCAGTATGCAGTTCGTTATTTTGTCTATTCAAGAGCTCTGGTTTTTCTTGAAGGATTACTTGGAAACCCTGCAAATCAGAATGATCCGGGTTTGCTTTTATTAATTGGCCGTTGTTATAAGGGACTTGGTAATTATGATGAAGCTCTTAATTACCTTGAACAGACTATTCGTGTAAAAAGGGAGGATGCTGAAGTACTTGCAGAGGTTGCGGATATAAACGCGCTCCTTGCTCAAACTAAAACTGCAAAAGCTCTTTTCAGGGAAGCCTTTTTTATTGACCCTGTCAAGGTCGATTTAAGATTTTTGGAATCGGCGCTTATTCTAAAATTAAGGGATAGGGTTTTTGCTCTTGGTTATAAAGAAAATGAATTACTGGAATGGATTCCTGTATACGGTTATTTATGGGGGGTATTTTCCGTTAAACGGGAACTGAAACAGATTGAAGCCGGCAGGTTAAAACAATCAATTTTTTCGTTACAGGCGGAATATGAATCAAATCCTTCGCGCCGGAATATTATCAAACCAAGGCTTCTGAATCAATATTTTTGGCTTATTGATTATTATGAAATTAAACGCGAGGATTCATCGCTTATAGAAGAAACCTTGCTGAAAATAAAAGTTACAGATCCGGATATTTATAAAATGTATACCGGTTAGATGAATGAGGAGTAATTAATTATGAGTAATGCAGAAACAACAGTGACACAGTCAGAAAACGCCCAGGCTCTGTTGAAAAATTTACAGGAAACGTTGAATGAAGAAAAATGGACCAGGGCAAGTCTCGGTAATTATTCAACTTCCCAATTTATGGAACTTGATAAAATTCTAAAAACCGCCCGTGAAGAAAAAATTATTGATGATCTTAAAAAGAACTGCGATGAACATTTATCCCACACAAGGAACAGTATTATTGCATTATACCTTTCAGGTATGATAGCTCTTTCCCGACAAATTATAGATGATTCTGCAATGATCAATCTTGTTTCTATTTTTTTAGATAACCATAAATGGAATATTGTAAAATATCTTTGCGAAAGAATTCTTGATTACGGAGAATCCAAATATGCCCTGCGTACTCTTGCTGACTGTTATAAAAATGAAAACGAAGAAGAAAAATTATTCAGTATTTGGGAAAGACTTGTAAAAGTAGATTTTGATGAAGCGGATATTGTAAAATCTCTTGCCGAGCATTATGAAAAACAGAAAAACAGGGAAGAAACTATAGATTACTATAAAAAAGCCCTGCATCGTTATATAAATAAGTCAAATTTTGCAAATATAAAGGAAATATGGGAAAAACTTATAAGTATATATCCGGAAGATATCGAGTTCTTTCTTCATATCCAGAAGAAAATTGCAAAAAGTGTCAGCGAAGACAAAGCGGTTATTCTATTAAATGAACTTTATGCCGTATATAAAAATAAAGATATTGATATCGCCATTGTTATATTAAAAATAATTCTTGAATATGATGAAAGGGACACTCATGGCCGCCGGGAAATTATCGAATGTTACAGAAAAAAATATGAATCCCACAGCCAGCTGGAAGAATATATCCGTATTTCCAATCTTTTACAGAATTACCGCGCTGTACATCAGGCAATTGCAGATTTTGAAAAACATATTGCCTTTGACAAAGGAAACTTTGTATATCACAGAACATGGGGTGTAGGACGCATTGCAAGTATAATAGGCGATGAAATCTGCATAGATTTTTCCAAAAAGCGCGGCCATTCAATGTCTCTTAAAATGGCAGTTGACGCTCTTCAGACCCTTTCCAAGAATCACATCTGGGTTTTAAAAGCAACCAAGAAAAAAGAAGAGTTAAGAGACAAGATAAAAGACAAAGACGACAATATTATATGGGCATTAAAAATAATTATTAAAAGTTTCGGAAATGCCTGCGACATGAAAAAAATAAAAGCCGAACTTTCTCCCGCTCTTCTAACGGCCGGAGAATGGTCTACATGGAGTTCCAAAGCGCGTGATATTTTAAAATCTAATCCTGATTTCGGAATAAGCCCGGACAACAGCGATATTTATATAGTTCGTGACAGACCTGTAAGCGTTACGGAAAAACTATATAATGAATTTACCGCACAGCGGAATTTTTATGATCGGATATCCGCCATAAGGGATTATGCCAATAATAAAAATGCTTCGCCGGATTCGGAATATTTTTCAGAAATGTTCTCTTTCTTTACCTCATTCCTTCGTACATCTCTTGCAGAAACGCAGGATTCAAGAAGAACATCGGCCGATACATCCGGTCAAAATACCGAATATGCCGTATCTTCATACCTTTTAATAAATGAACTTTCGCAGCATAAAAATTATACGCATTTAAAATCGGCTCTTCCTGTCAGTTTTACGGATGTATTTTCCAGAATTAAAGATATTCCTTTGCTTTTTAAGAATATTAAAGACACAAAATTAAAAATTGATTTTCTTGCCAGTGTTAAAAATCATATTAATGAATGGCCGGATATTTACATCAAACTTTTTCCGTATTCCCAGTTGGCTTCTATACCTGAACAGCTTGAAGATGCCGGTTTTTACGACAAGCTTTCGGTTTTATGCCACGAATGTTTTGAACGACAAAGAGAATACCGTGAAGCGATTGTCTGGCTCTATAAAAACTCCAGGGAAAAAAGCTGGTTTAAATCTGCAAATATCGGTTTGGAAAAACAGCTTATAACTTTAATAAATGTTCTGGATATAACATACCGGGATATAGAAAACCATAAGGATACCGTTGAAAACCGCAAGATAAATAAACAGGTGTATAATATCCTTTTTAAAGACGGTGAATTAGCGTCTTTTATCAAAGACGCCGATGAAGAAGCAATTATAAGAGTTTTTACATTCATTAACGGCGTGAAGGATCTCGACCCTCAGGATAAGCTTAATTTGCGTTCAAAGATTCTTGATAAATATCCCGGTTTTAAATTCTTTGGAGATGCCGAGAAGAAGGTCTCCAGGGGACTTATGGTTACTCAGGCAATGTTTGAAGAGAAAAAGAAGCAGCTTACCCATATCATGGATGTTGAAGTACCGGCCAATTCCAAGGAAATTGAATATGCCTTATCTCTCGGCGACTTGCGTGAAAATGCAGAATTCAAAGCCGCTAAGGAAAAACAGGAACAGCTTAATTCTCAGGTAGCAAGGCTTAAAGAAGATATCGAAAGAGCGCAGCTATTCGATCAAAACTCCGTAAGTACTTCCAAGGTTTCATTCGGTACAAAAGTTGTTCTGCATAATGAAACAGAAGGAAAAAAAGAAGAATTTACCATTTTAGGCCCCTGGGAATCTGATCCAAATAATAATATTATTTCCTATCTTTCTCCGTTCGGAAATGCTATACTAAACAGGACAGCGGGTGAAAAGTTTGAATTTGTAATAAATGAAGAGAGAGTTTCTTACCTGGTAGAAAATATAACAGCTGCAATTTTATAAAGTGTTTATAAAGGAGTAAATATGAAAAGGACAATTCTGGCAATAATACTTGTTTTAAGCGCATTTTTTTATGCTTATGGACAAAATTCTCCTATGGATGTTGTATTGGTTTTGGATACTTCTTCAGGCATGAGCTCGTCATATGAAAATGTTAATAATTATTTAACTGGCGCTTTTCTTACCGAATTTCTGCGTGTCGGAGATACATTCCATTTAATAGCTTTTTCCGGAAATCCAAGACTTGATCTCGCAAGACGAATTTCCGGTATTGGAGATATTGAAACAATTATCGGGCGCATGCTGCTTCAGTTTCCGATTGAAAGCGGCAGTAATATAGGATCTGCCTTATCTTTTGCTGAAACATATATCACTAACCTTCCAAGCCGGCCAAAAAAAATTGTACTTGTAAGTATTGGCGCATCTGATACAGATAATCTTGTAGAAACATCAAGGCAGCGTTTAGATTCCAGAAATACTACTCTTGATTTTATAAAAGTAGTTCCAGGTCAGGTCCTTTCCAATTTACCAAGCTCTAACCGGACAGCAACATCTTCAGTAACAACCAGCCGGACTGTTCAGACTGTTCAACCTGTTCAGCAGCACACTGAACCTGTTATTGTAACTTCTGCAGACCCTGCGCTTCCAATACAAACTGTACAGGATACTCAGCCAACACCTATTATCATTGAACCTGAATTATTGGAATCCAGGCGTGATATTTTTACAGTAACTGAAAATGAGTATAATGGTGTTATCGCAGAAACCGATCCTGTATCTGATTCTTCCGATCTTGAAACAACCGGCGGTCCTTCAGAAGTAAGCCAGACAGACAGCAGCCAACCTATTGATACATCTGTTTCTTCAACACGAACTGTTTTTTCAAATCCGCCGCAGGAAGAAAGCGAATCATCATGGCGTCCTTCGTTATTATTAATAATTATTTTTATAGTACTTTTATTGCTTCTTTTAGCTCTTATCTTCTTCCTTTCTTCCCGTAAATCCGGTTCCAGAAGACCTACCCGTTCAGTGTTGGATACTTCTTCCGGCGGCTCTAAAGATACAAGATTTGTTGATCACAGCAAAGACCTTGCAAGCTTTGCCTCCGCATCCGGCAGCAGCAGACGCACTACCCCATATGATGATCGTCCTTCAGCCAACAATAAAAATTCACCTCCTGTTATAAATCCATCCGGTCCTCTTATTCTGAATCTTTTTGTAGAAGATCAAAGTACTGCCATAGGTAAACGTAATATCCATTCATTAAAATCAGGTTATAGTCTTTCTGTAGGCGGCGGAAATTCAGATGATTTTCATATCTTCCTTGTTCAAATGCCGTCTCATCTCGGAGAAATCCGCAGGAACGGAAGTTCTTTATCCTTTATTCCGCGCAAGGCAAAATATTTCCCCGACATAGGTTCCAGTGAAGTAAGGGATTGCATTAACAAGACAATCCGGATTATATCTGATAAAAATTATGAGATGCGTTTCAGATTCGAAATGTACGAAGATCCGCTTATAACATTAAACCGGATGCTTATGTCTGTCAGAGTGCCGGGCTGACAAGTTTAGCCCAGCCTTTCTTTCCTGTAAGTTTACCGTCTCGCATCATAAAATTTCCCCTGATAATTGTCGCAACAGGCAGCCCTTGTACTTCCATTCCGTCATAAGGACTGGTTTTACTCTTTGAATGAAGATCTCCGGCAGAGATTATTTTTTTCATATTCATGTCAACTATTGTAATATCTGCATCCGCCCCCGGAAGCAAATTTCCTTTTTGAGGATAGATACCCCATATTTTTGCAGGAGCTTCGCATGTTAAGCGGACATAATCGTTAATGCTTAAATTACCCTTGTTTACTTCGTTTAACATAACAGAGACTGATGTTTCAACTCCGCTAAGACCAGCCGGAGATTCCCAGGTTGTTTTTGATTTTTCCCGTGCTGTATGCGGAGCATGATCGCTTGCTATCATATCTATATTTTTATTTGTAATTGCTTCCCATAATGCACTGCGATGGTTTTCATCACGGATAGGAGGATAAACCTTATGGGTATGTTGTTCGCAGTCAAACAGTAAATAATGAGGACAGGTTTCTGTTGTTACATTAATATCTTTTTTTTCTTTTGCTGCAGCTATAAATAAAATACTGTCTTCCGATGTAACATGGTGAAAATGAACTTTTATTTTTGTTTCCAGAGTATAACTTAGTATTATTTGAACTGCTTTTAATTCTGACAATACAGGCCTTGCATAATCCAGCCAGAATCCGTCGGGTATATCTGTTTCTATTTTTGCAACAGAAGTAAAGCTTGCATTTACTTCATTTGATTCAGCATGAAAACCAATACGTAAACCCAAACTTTCGCATTTATCCATTTGCTTTGTCAGAATTTCCGGAGAAGGAGCCGCCAGATCTCCTGTTGATGTTCCGAAAAATACTTTAAAACCAAGAACTCCCGCGGTTTTTAATTCTTCCATCTCATGTAAATTGTCATTGGTAAGAAGAGCAAAAAAGGCAAAATCTACATAGGATTTTTCTTTTGCAATATTTACTTTTTCATTAAAGCACTCAACCGACGAAGTAACTGGAATCACATTCGGCATATCCGCTACCATGGTAATTCCGCCCATTACAGCCGCAATACTTCCCGACTCAAAATCTTCTTTTTCCGTAAGACCGGGATCGCGGAAATGAACATGAGCGTCAATTATACCCGGAAGGATATGTTTACCTTCTGCGTCATAAATTTCATCTGCCGTATCAGATGGTTCCAGGTTTCCTGTTTTGACAATCTTGCCGTTTTTAACAGCAACATCCCCTTGTTTGGTTTCCAACGGTGTAACCAAAATCCCGTTCCTCAAAATTAAATCATAATGCATAAAAGAATTATATCATACATTTATTATTTTTTAACCACAGAGTTTCACAGAGTGTAAAGCGGAATCAGATAATTCTCTTTAACCTTCGTATCTTTCGAACTTCAGAAAACAAGAAGGTTAAAAAGAGTTAACGTACTACCAGAGACACTCTGTGGAACTCTGTGGAACTCTGTGGTTAAATTCTTTTTTACTAGTCGTAAAACAAGCATATTCCGTAGACAGTTTCTGTGCCGTTTTCTTTTAAGACCTGGGAGCAAACTTCCATTGTAGAGCCGGTAGTTATTACATCATCAATAATAAGAGCTGTTTTTGGAGCTGTACCATTCAGGTAAATACGTCCTTTAAGATTCTCAATACGTTCTGTTCTGGTAAGCTGTTTTTGTATTTTGGATTTTTTTCGTTTTAAACATTTATTGATTTTATAAAACTTTGATAATTTTTTAAGGCATTTTATAAGATGGTTTACCTGATCCCACCCTGTATCCTTTATTTTACCGGGTCTTGGAGGTACCGGAACAATAACTGCGTCATTAAAAACAGGATTTTCTTTAATAATTTCCATTATTTTTTTTGCTAATATATTGGCAAGGGATAAATTCTTTTTAAACTTGTAAGCAGCCAATAATTTACGGTATTTGCCTGTATAGGGATATAGTGTCCAAAGGCGGTTATAAGAATGTTTTGATTTTTTATCTTCCCTGTTTCTGCACGGAAGACAGGTTCCGGTTTCGGAAATAAGAAATTTTCCGCATATATCACATTTCCGCTCCTCAGGTAATTTAAGGCTACTTTGGCATTGTCCGCATATTCCATACTTAATTTCACAGGTATTAATAAAACTGCCGCCGCACAAGGCACAGGATGAAGGAAACAAAAAATCCTTCATGTAAAACAAAATTTTAGATAAAATATTCATGTATATATATGGCGCGCATATGCGTGGCGCATGACCGAAAATGAAATTTTATTGTTTTATTTAATCAAATAATGAAGGTGTGAGATCTTCTGTGCCTTTCTTTTTATCGGTTTGTTTGTGTTTTCCGGGTAAAGCTTGTTTTTCTTTATTAATATCCAGTTTTTCCTCTTCGTTAACCATATTATAATTACGGTTAACGAATATATTCTCTGTAAATGTTTCGCGTAAATCTTTGTCACGTTCTTTTAATAAAGCCATTATCTGACCTGCTCTTTCCAATACATTCTGGGAAAGTCCGGCAAGCATTGCGGCATGAATACCGTAAGATTCAGCGGCAGGTCCTTCTTTAATTTTTCTGAGAAAAATTATTTTTTCGCCTTTTTCCAGCACTTCCATTGAACGATTCGCCAAACGAGGATGTGATAAAAGTGATAATTCATGAAAATGTGTGGCAAACAGAGTTCTGCATTTTATCCTGTTTAATAATTCTTCACTAACAGCCCAGGCTATTGAAAGGCCGTCATTTGTTCCTGTTCCCCGGCCTACTTCATCCATTATTACAAGGCTTTTTTCTGAAGCAGTATTCAGTATAAATGCAGTCTCATTCATTTCAACAAGAAAAGTAGATTCTCCGCGAGCCAAATTGTCTGACGCTCCTACTCTGCAGTAAATACGATCACAAATTCCAATCCGCGCCTCTGCCGCCGGAACAAAACTTCCAGCCTGGGCCATTATTGTTATAAGAGCCGCAGAACGCAGATAGGTAGATTTACCGGCCATATTCGGCCCTGTTATCATAACAAAAGATATTTCTCCATCGGATGTATTAAGCAGAATATCATTCGGCATATATTCGCCGCTTCCAAGATGAGCTTCTACTACAGGATGGCGTCCTCCGTAAATTTCAAGTTTGCATGTGGTATTTAGTTCCGGGCGTGTCCAGTTTCTTATTATCGCTGCTCTTGTTAGCGATTGAGCAACATCTATTTCTGCAAGACGTTTTGCCGCAGAGGCAAGGGAAAAAATACTTTTTTTTGCTTCATCGCGGATTTCAAGAAAAAGCTTTTTTTCCAAATCTATAACCTTGTCAGAAGCGCCGTTTATTTCTGATTCAAGTTCCGCTAACCGTTCAGTTGAATAACGTTCACCGCCGACAATTCCCTGCCGCCTTATAAAATGTTTTGGAACTTTTTCCAGATTGGTTTTTGTTACTTCAAAGAAATAACCAATTAACCTGTTATATCTTATTTTTAGGCTCGTTATGCCTGTTTCTGCCCGTTCTTCTTCCAGGTATTGTTCCAGAATCTGCCTGCTGTTATCTCTCATTGAACGCAGTGAATCCAATTCGGCGCTGTATCCTTCCCTTACCAGATTGCCTTCGCTCAGCAATATTGAAGGTTCTTCCTTTATTCCTTTTTCCAGTAAAAGCTGTAATTCCTTTAATTTATCAAAATCAATTTTTTCGTTTACTTCATATTCAAAACAGGTATTGTTTTTATTTATTTCCAAAGAATTAATTTCGTGGAATATTACTATGGCGTTTTTAACCGCAAGCATATCCCGTCCGTGAGCCTTATCCATTGCCAGCCTTGAACATAATCTTTCAAGATCCGGCGCTTTTCCCAAAATGTCACGAACAGCACTTAAATACCCCTGATTCAGATACAGATTTTCAACTATATCGAGACGTTTGTTTATCTTGTCTAAATCGCGTAATGGATGAAGTATACGTCTTTTTAACAGTCTGCGTCCCATAGAACAGCGGGTTTCATCCATTACTTCCAAAAGCGAGAAACGAACATCCTGATCTCTCTGATTACATAGAAGTTCAAGATTACGCTGACTGGATTCATCCAGCCCAAGATATTCGCTGTCGCGGTATACCTTGAGCGTTCTGATATGAGGAAGCAGACTTTTGGAAGTTGTGTCAAGGTAATCAAGCAAAACACCTGCAGAAACAATTTCTCCGCTTCCTTCTTCAAGGCCGAAACTTTTTAAATTAGCAAGACCGAATTGTTTTTCCAGTCTTAGTTTTGCCTGCGCAGGATCAAAAAGCCAGTCAGCCCATTTATTTATTACGATTGAACTTCTGTCATTAATTGCAGCGGCAACTTCTTTATCATCTTCCAAAAGAGACTGCTGTATTAATAGCTCTTTAATCTGAAGCCTTTCCAGTTCCTGACGTAATATTTCACCTTGTTTTGGGAATGATGTAGAAAAAAAATCGCCGGTAGAAAGATCGATATAAGAAAAAGAAAGAGCTTTATTATAATATGCAAGGCAGGACAGATAATTTGAACTTCCTTTATCCAGGAAATCTTCATCAACTATTGTACCGGGGGTTATTACTTCAACAACATCCCGTTCAATTACTTTATTGCCTTTACCGGGAGCAGTAAGCTGTTCGCAAACAGCAATTTTTTTTCCAAGTTTTAACAGTCTTGCGATATATGTTTTTGCGGCGTGATAAGGAATCCCGCACATTGGAAGTCCATTTCTGCTTGTAAGAGTCAGATTTAAAAGGGAAGACACTTCAACAGCATCCTGAGCGAACATTTCATAAAAGTCGCCCAGCCTGAAGAAAAGAATATTTCCTTCCTGCTGCTTCTTTATGCGTCTGTACTGTTCGAGCATGGGACTGGTTTTAGACGCATCCATGTTATTTAATTTCTGGCTCTGGTCTGTAATCTCCGAATAAGAATATCCGTTATGTCAACCGAAGGACTGTACCAAACAATACCTGCCGTATTTTTTATATCAATGACCATGGAATATCCCTCACTTTCTCCGATAAAACGTATTTCGTTTTGTACCTGGTTTATAAATGAGTCTGACTGCATCAGTTGGTTTCTTTGAGCATTAAGTTCCGCCGTTCTGGTCTGAAAGAAATCTCTTAAAAATTCGTTTTTGGCAAGAATTTCCCTGTCCAGTCTGAGAACTTCAGTTTGATTATTCTGAGCCGCTGCTTGATCCCGTCTGGTTCTTAATTCCTGTATTTCTCTTGTATAACCATCAATTTCTGCCTGAACCCTGGCGCTTTGCTGTTCAAATTCCCTTACAGCCTGTGAATCCCGAAGGAAAACCTGGTAAACACGCGGTAAATCAACTACTGCAATTCTTGTTATCTGCTGCCCAAAAACTATCCCAAAACAAGACACGCTTAAAACCAAAAAAATAATCGCACGTTTCAACATAAAAACTCCTTATAATTATTAATATGATAAAACAAATGACATTACAAGATCCATACCCATAAATGGATTAGTTGAGCTTCCAAAAATTGCTCCAGGTTCCCATGCAACTGAACCATCCTTTATTGTAAAACGCTTTACCAAACTAAACCTTATCGGGAATTGAGGTATTGTAAATCTGAAACCTCCTCCGTAACTGAACTTAAAATTCTCGATGGTAAAATTCGGATTTCCGGAACTGTTTCTTCCAAAATAATAACCCTGTTCTGTTTCTACGCCTGCAGCGTCAAAAAATAAGTCAAAAGCCAAAAGTCCATGCACAAGCGGTATGCGTAATTCCAGCCAGCTGTCTAAAAGCAAAAGACCTTTATCGCGGAAAGCGGTACTCCATCCCCTTCCTACAAACATACCGTCTACTGAAAGTTTATTTCCATCCTCAATTACAGGCGTAAGAGATCCGGTATTGCGGCCGGGCTGTTTGGTTAATAAAGATAATCCTATATTAAAACCAAGGACACCTTTAAAATTCCAGCTATCACTTACAGGTATATTAAATAATGTATGGAAATATTGCGCTTTTGTATCGCTGCGGATATAGTGTTCTCTTTCCTGATTAAAAATTCCATAAAATCCCAGTCTTTCATAAAGGTAAAAACCTCTTGACGGATCATAAAATATATCGCGCTGATCAAGTGAAAATGCCATCCAGAAAGAATTCTTTGGCATCCATGTATTATTACCGGCTCTCAGGGCAGGATCAAAGGGCCTGTATATTTCGTTATCATAGGAATTATTGATTAAACCAAACCGTACTCCGCCGCTTGTGCTAAAAATACCCAAAGGCGTTAACCAGCGGTATCCTGTAGAAAGCCCCAGGGATATATACCATTGGTTGTAATCCATTAAAAATTCCCTTGTCGGAATATAATTTCTTGTTACATAATCTTCATAGGAATAAAATCCATCCGGAAAAGCAAATTGTTCATCGCCGTTAAAAATAGGATTATTCGGTCCGCCGTTATTCATGGTAGTTAATCTTCTGGAATAATTGGCAGAAAAATCCATTCCCAATGATAGAGGAAGACCGAACGCCCACCTGTGTAAATAGTTTAAGGAAATTACGCTGTTTTCCACAACAGATGAGTTTATTTCTATACCCAGTTCATTTCCGCTTCCGGCTACATTACGGTCATTCCATTTAATAAGTCCTGACAAAGGGAAAACTTCAGGGTCCGCGCTTCCGGCAAATGTAATCCCGAACTGTATGTCTGTAGTAGGCTGTTCTTCCAGTGTAAAAACCAAATCCATTAAGCTTTCAGTGCTGCCGGGTAAAGTCTCAGGAATTATTACGGAAAAATACTGCAGATTATATAAATTGCGAAGAGCTTCCATAACTTTAGTTTTAGAAAATACATCCCCCGGTTCCATTGGAATTTCTCTCAGAATTACTTCTGTACTTGTCTTTATATTTCCGATGATAATGATATTTTCTATGTATGCTCTGCTTCTTTCTACAATTGTGACCGTATAAGAAAGCGTATTTGCATGCGTATTCTTGTCCGGGGTCCTCATTATTGAATTAAAGATATATCCGTTTTCAAAATAAAGATCCGCTACCCTCTGTAAATCCATTTCAAGCCTGGACATGTTAACAATATCGCCAACCCGGGATGTTACCAGCCTTGACAGTTGTTCGGATGAAAAAATTACATTACCTTCGAATGTTACTCCGCCAAACCTGAATTCAGTTCCTTCTTCTATCATAAATGTAAGAACCATATTCGTTCCGCCGGAGTCTGTATCAAGAGCGCGGGTTACATCTCTTACAAAAGCGTCAATAAACCCGCGATCATGGTAATATTTTGTAATTGCTTCCCTGTCAACTAACAGTTTGGCTTCCTGAAAAGCTCCGTCATTCAATAACGACTTTGCTTTTAACGAAAGCTGATTTCTTAATGTATTGCTGGTAAATCTTGTATTACCCATAAATTCAATTCTGGATATGGAGATTTTTTCATTTTCTACAATGTGAAAAATAACTGAAATGGTTGAATCTCCGGATAGTGTTTCTGATACAGTAATAACTACATTGGGATAACCTTTTTCTATGTATTTATTTCTTATAGCTTCGATATCAAGCCGTATTTTTGCCTGATTAAATATATCATTTACCCTTGAACTGACTGCATCCTGTAATTCAGTACGGCGTAAACCGGAATTGCCGGTAAAATTAATCCTGCCTATAACCGGCCTTTCTGACACATTAAACCGGATTATTACTTCCGTACCGTCAGGATTGGCACGCTGGGTAGCCGGTTCTACATTATCAAAATATTCAAGGGCATAAAGTCTGCCGAGTATTTCCCAAAAAATAATATCGTTAAAAATACGCCCTTTATAGGGAGTCATTATGGCATCAAGTTCTGTCGGAGAAATATTCTGTAACCCGGAAAAAACTATATCTCTTATTGGTTTTCCTATGTACCATTCATCATCTTCCTGATACTGCTGGGAAAAGCCTAACATAGCTGTTGTAAGCAGCAAAAAAACAATAACTCTAAATCTCATCAAAACTCCTAAAATGACTTACTCCAGCTTAGAGTAATTGAATTATCGAACACCCGTAAGTTCCCGGGTTGCTGCGGGAAAAGATCCCACCGGATATTTAAAAACGGACTCTGCAGTTCAATACCAAAATCTGGCTCAAGCCTTAACCTTAAATTACCAAACATGCTGCTGCTTTCATCATATCTCATTGTAAGCATACCATGAATAAACATATGCTGTCCTATGTACTTACCCATAAAAACAGTTGTATTATCAATATAGTTACCGACAGAACTAAACCTGTCAACAGACCCCTGCCCTCCAAACGCCGAAGCGCCTGTAGCAAAAGTATTGTGCAGAAGCCTAGTCCTTACGCTGAATATATCCAGCCTTAAAAAGTCCCTAACCTGGCGTTCTAACTGCCTGAAAAACACAAATTGCGATAAAATATCCGAAGTCGCGATAAATTGTGTCACAAGATCAGTAGTTGTTGTAATTAACATGCGCTGAACCATGTCTGCATTATCTTCTCCCTGAGGAGTATTGAAATTCTGCCCTAAAATTGAATAAATTTCAAGCTGAGTCAAGCCGGGACTTGATTCAAAACGAGGTTCAAAACCAAATAATGGCTGATTTTCTACAATTAGCAGAATAGTAACCGGGCCAGAGTCTGTCCGATCCCGTGTTTCAGCTCTCGCGCTGAAATAAGGATTAAATTCGCTTTCATTTTCCTTAAAAACAATGTGTCCCTGACGTATAAAAAAGTTTCTGTCAAAGTAATATAGCTCCCCTGAACGTACCCTTATATCACTATTTATTGAATATTGTCCTGCCTGAGTGTCCAATGTAACATAAAACACAGTTCCCATTTCAGGATTTGCCCTTATTATAGGGCTTGTAGTCGGCCATATGAATTCAACCATTGAACCGGCTGTGACAGATAAATTAACAATTGAATTAAAGTCCGTATCAACAGGTTCTTCCGCAATAGCAGTCATTTCTTCCATATTCAGCCCAAGTTCAGCGTCATTTGTAAAAAGATTGCCATTTATTTCCAGTAATTTATTAATGCCGTTTACCTGCATGTTTAAATTACCGGATGCATTTCCATTAGCAAGAAATCCGAATATATTAATGTCAAATGGAACAGGATTTTCCCTTGGTATAGAAATATCCAGACCTACGCCTATTGGAGCCCAATTCTGAAAAAGAAACCAGCCGTTTACTGTGCCGCCGCCGGTACCGCATAATGCAGTTGCAGGTCCGAAGGTCATTTCATAACCTTCTGCAAGTACTTTAAAAGGAACTGTTCTGATATCTTCGCTTATATAACCGGGAACATCTATACGCAAACTTGAACCAACAGCAGTTCCATAGAATTCCGGGTTCCAAAAAGGACCATGTATGTTAATTTTCCCGGTAATATATCCCCCTTTTATGTTAAAATCTTTTCCTACAGATACTAAAGACCAGATTGACTCTAAATCTATAAAGAAATTGCTGCAATAAGCATCGATTATCCCATTATTAAATGTACCAATAATTGTTCCGCGAATAGGCATGGGAGCCGATAATCCTGCAAAAAAATTACCGTCAGGATCCTTTTCCAGTCTAATCATATTTTTTATGCCGCCATTAACTGAAATAGCTCCTTCATTACCGGAAAACGTAAAAACCATCTCATCCTGATAAAAATCGCCGTATTGGAAATTCTCCATTGATATTCTTCCGTCAAAGTTATAGATGGCATTGCTTATATCCAGCCATGAATCTACCCGATCAAAATTAATATCCAGATTAATATTCCCATTATAGTTTCTTTCCATGGTATATCCGCGAACGGCTGCTCTTGCTTTTGCCACACCTTCTTCGCGGTTTACAAGAAATACAGGTATTCCTGCACTTATTCCGCTGACATCCACCAAAAAGTTTTCTATCAATAATTCATCATTGGTAAGATTTATATTAAAAGCAGCATGAATATCCCTGTTCTGAAATCTTGCATTAAACGATGAAAGATTAATTTCAGCGCTGAATAAATCAAAAGAGCTCCATGAAGCTGAAACTTCAGCGCTTATCTGCATTGGAATACCGCCTTTAATAAAACGATCAACATTCATTTCTGAAACTGCAGCATAAAAAGTTATATTTTCGTTCCTGTAAACACCCTCCAAATTGTAAGATTCTCCCTGCTCACGTCCATCTGTAATATCTACGATAAACCCAATGTAGGAAAAATCCGTATCCCATAAAAAATCCGCGCTTCCTGCCAGAAATCCCCTGTCATCGTTATAAATAATTTCTCTAAAACTCGCTCCATCCTGATTTGCTGTCCCGGAAATTTTCAGGAAATCCATTCCGGCCGGTGAATTAACATCCCGGGCAGAAAAATGACTTAAATTTACATTCCAAAAATCCATTGATGTAAAATGTAAGGTTGAATAAAAATTCAGGTAAACAGGCTGTGAATCTACAGGAATTGGAAAATTTACAGCTTCTATGTAACCAGATATCAAACCATTACTTGACAAATTCCCATAAATATCCAGACCGTTAGGATCATGGACAATTAATGTTGTCCTGTCCAGAATTTGACCTCTGACATTCCATGAAAATTCCAGATAGGTGGCATTAAGAGAAAAAGCCAAATCAAGAGGGTTTGAATAATTTACATTGGCGGATATAAGCAGTTCATTATCATCCTGATAAAAAATCCCGTTACTTAATATAAATTGATTATCTGTACCTGATAAAGACATTATTCCCTGCGTATCACCAATATTTATCAATACATTGGGAGCGTTATATACAATGTTTCTGAAGTTTGTTGATATAAAAATATCACTCCTTATTAAACTATTTTGTAAATATTCCTGACCTGCCGCCGGAATTGGTATGAAATCCGTAAAAGGACGGATATATTCGGTTATTTCATAAAGAGTTAACGAATCCAGGTTTAATGAGATTTCAAGTTGATCCGGATTATTATTATAAATGGCATCGATATAGACAACTCCTGTATCCATACCATAACCAGAAATCGAAATTCCTGTATCTCTGCCGGAAGGATAAATAAATATATTCAAATCATTTAATTGAGCTTTGGCAATTGCTACCTTCTTGCTTGATATTTGAATTATATTGTTGCGGTTTGATACATTAAAAACAGCAGAAAGATAATCATTTCCTGTAAGGCTGAAGTTATTTAAGAATAATGTTCCAGAAGGCTTAAACGGGTTAAAATCAATATTTCCGGAAAATCCTGCAATACCTTGGAAAAACCCGTTTTTTATCGCGTTTTCGGATGCTGAAACCAATAAATCCTTTACAAATACTGTTTTTTCATTCCCGGAAGCATTTAATACAAACGAATCTATAAAAGAAACGGATGCCATACCGGAAGTATTTGCACCCATTAAATTAATATTATAATTAAAGTTCTTATAGCTATCATAAGATATCGAAGTTTTGCCATTTAATCGGGTATAAAGCAAATATTCCAAATCTTTCAGGCCGTTTGACAGATTTATAATTTCACTCATCTGGAAATGAGCAAAATTTAATTCCATGTCAAAAATATTATTTTCAATTTCATAATAAAAATAATAATCCAGAGATGTATTTTCCAGATTTTCTGCCGCCATTATGGTTTTATCTTTATAATTTACAGAAAATTTTAACGGAAGAACTGTAAACAAGGCTTTTGCTGCATCATTACATGTGATATATGAAAAGGTAATATCAGATATTCCTTCCTCCAAATCATCCGAAAATATCCCTTTAAGGCCTACATTGGTTTTAATAATTAAATTTCTGTCAAAAATTTCTATGTTTTTTAACTCAGCGGAAAAATTCCCGTCAATATGGAATTTATTATCACTGCCTTTCAAGTTAAAACTAATGTTCTCTGCCTGATAATATATTTCACCGTCTTTCAGGTAGAAACAGCCGTTGTGAATTTGATAATCAACATTTTTTGGAAGGATTTGCGCAATTTGCTGTATTAGTTCCTGCTCATTTTGAGAATCTTTTTGCTGATTTTTTAACCATATTGATAATTTACTAAAAATATCCTCATCTCTTTGTTTATCTATACTTAATACCGGCTGTTCAACAAGTACTGTATGAACAATTGCTTTTTTATTAAACAGCAATTCTCTGATTGAAAAGTTTAATTTAAAACCTGATACAATAAAAAACGGATCTTCATCATTCATAAATCTCAGGTTTCTTATGTCGAAAGAACCCAGAAAAGCCGGCCGAATTGAGGAATAATAAACATCCAGACCGGTAACTTCTTCTACTCTTCCAATTAATTCGGAGCGAATTTTAACCATTGCCCTGTTTATTAGAGCCTGTATTGGCCGTAATACTATAAAAGTCAGGCCTATCAACCCTAAAAAAACGAGAAGTTTTATGTAAGCAGTACGAGGAAACACCTTTTTCCCGTCTTTTTTGGTAAAAATAGACAAAATAACACCTATTAATTGATATCTTTACTTAAATTATAATACTTTTATATCGGAAATAAAGGTGACAAGCGTTCTTTTTTATGGTATCTTCCTGATAATGGACATAATTCCAAACTTTATAGTCTTTGAAGGCGGTGACGGAAGCGGAACTACAACGCAATTATCATTACTTTCCAAGCGTTTTAAATATATTGATAAACCGTTATTCTATCCTACCTATGAACCGACAGACAGACCAATTGGAAAAATGATCCGTTCTGTACTGAAAAAAGAATTGTCTGTTGACGCTAAAACCCTTGCTTTTCTTTTTGCAGCAGATCGTAATGAACACTTATACGGACAAAATGGCATAATTGATAATGTTAACCGGTCCTGTCTTGTAGCAAGCGACAGATATATTCTTTCTTCACTGGTATATCAGGGAATTGAATGCGGCGATGAGCTGCCCGGTATTTTAAATTCCTATTTTGGTTTTCCGGAAGTGACTATATTTCTGGATATCGAGCCGCAAACAGCTCTTGCAAGAATGAATAACCGTTCATCCCTGGAAATATACGAATACCGTGAATTTCAGGAAAAAGTACGTGAAAAGTACAAAATATTAATAGAAACATACCGTTCTGCTGGTGCCAGGATAGAAACCCTGGATGCATCTAAAAACGCGGGTTATATATCAGAGCAGGTATGGAGCATTGTCTCAAGTTTGCCGATATTTAAAATATAATGAAAACAGCCTTTAAATTATCCGCCATTATTATCCTTATTTCAGTAGCCTTTCCTGTGAGCGGCTATTTTGTTACCTATAAAGAACAATATTACAGACTTTTCCATGTCCATTATATTCAGTATCCGGATGATTCCATAGAGAATATCTATTGGCTTGAACAGGCTATAAAGGCAGATTTTGCAAATCCATTATACGCTCTTGCTCTTATAGAAAATGAAATCCAATGGGAAAAATACCGTTATCTCTTTAATATGCATATATATCTTAAACTGATAGAACAATACCTGTTTTTGGGCAACAAATGGAACAAACGAAACGCCTACTTTTACAACGCTCCCTGGAGGGATCAAAATCTGGAAAGCCTGGATATTGCCGAATCCTGTTACCGCACTGCTCTTCACTACTGGAATGATGCTGTCGCCTGGGCGCAAAAAGCCAATGAAAGACGTTTTAGGTGGATAGACCTTCCACGTATCCAATTTTGGATGGATGAAGCATTCAGGATAGAAAACGGCACTCTTAATTACGCCAGAACAATTAACCGAGAATTAAGATTCTTACAAACCGTCCGCGAAAGATTCGAAGCCATGGAAACCTACTACCTAATCGAAGATACCTCGGAATAAATAATATTCAAGAAAAAAACCACAGAGTAACACAGAGTGTTTTGAGTAGTTCCTTAATAACATTAACCTTCATATTCACTATGATTCGTAATATATGTATGTTATGTGGAATTATAGAATTACAACCATAACTCTGTGTAACTCTGTGGTTAATAATCTTAAGAACCCCATACCTTAGTGTTGTTTGTAGTAAAAATAACAAAATATGTTTTAAAACAATTCACCTTGTTGGGGGGTGGTTGGGGGTTTTGGTTTGGAATTAATTAGGGATAGGAATTTTTCTTCGTCGATTATTGGTATGCCGAGTTCGTTTGCTTTTTTATTTTTGGAGGAACCGGAGGTTGTATCATTTGTAACAAGATATGAAAGTCCTTTTACTACAGATGATTTTACCTGAGCGCCAAGGGCTTTTATTTTTTCTTCCGCTTCGCTGCGTTTAATGAATTTTAATTCACCGGTAAAACAAAATGATAATCCGCGCAGAGGCTGGGATTCTCTGGAAGGAGGATCCGCTATGGAAATTATTTTTGTATCAAGGACAGAATCCATTTCTTTAATACACTCTTTAAGACCATCAACAATAACAGCCGCGGTAATTTCACCAAGTCCGTATATGGAACTTAAATCCGCGGCTGCGGCGTTTCGTAATTTTTCCAGAGTATCAAAACCTGCTGATGCAATTTTATCCATTGTTGTTTCTGCAATACCTTCCAGATCAAACCCGGCAACAAAAGCAGAAAGAGAAAGAGTACGTTTTGTCTGTATATGACGTATTACCTTTGCTGCAGATAGTTCTCCCATCCTGTCGTATGTCGCAAGTTCGTCAGCCGTTAATGTATACAATTCATGTATTTGTCTGATGTTGTTATCGAACAATTGCCTTATAAGTTTTTCTCCCAGTTCCCGGATATCAAGAACAGATACCCATTTTTCAAGGCGGTGTAAAAGCCGTTTTGGACATTGCGGATTTGGGCAATACAATCTTGTTCCGGCGTCTACAAGCGAAGAACAACATGAAGCGCATGTTTCCGGGAATATAATGTCTTCAGTTTTTTCAGTACTGGAACCGGGTGCGAGTCCTTCAATTTTTGGTATTATTTCTCCCCGCTTTACCACTGTCACGTTTGAACCTATCTTTAGTTCCATCGCTCGAATCATATCAGGGTTATTCAGATTAGCCCGTTTAACAGTTGTTCCTGCAAGCCTTACCGGATCAACAATACCAATTGGAGTATAGGTAGCTCCCGATTCGCTCCAGATAACTTCACGTAAAATACTAAAGGCGGTTTCCAGTTCAAATTTAAATGCGATTTGTTTTTCCGGACGCGCTTTGCGAAGATCGGACATATCGGTTTCGATATCCTTTACTACAAGACCGTCTATGTCAAAAGGCAGTTTATCCCTTTTTTTTGCTACTTCGTCCCTGTAAGTTATAATTTCCTGCGCTGAATTAAAGGACTTTGTTTCTGTAGTATTAAACCCAAGCTTTTTTAGCCATTGCAGTTTTTGCAGTTCATCCTGGAAATAATTGTCATCATTTACTGCAGCGGCGTCATAAACAACCAGATTTAAGTCTTCGCAGCCTTCCCCGTCTTTGCGGCGCATTATTCCATTGGCGGCATTCCGGCAATTTGCTTTGGACGGGTATTTAGTTTTCCAAATATCATGGGTCATTATAACTTCTCCCCTGATGCCTCCAGTGAAAGGAATATTTAGTTTTTGAACGGATCCGTTCATACGCTGCGCATTATTGGTAATATCATCACCTATAATACCGTCTCCGCGGGTAACAGCCTTTGTAAGTAATCCTTTTTCATATTGTAATTCAAGACTTGCGCCGTCTAATTTGTATTGTACGATAAATGTTTTCGTTAACTCGTCGCCTTCTTTGGTTAACGATGCATCTTTTTCTTCGATTTTATTGTTTTCAATATCACTTTTTATCCTTTTTTTTACCCATGCGATGAATTCTTCTGGGTTTGATGCTTTATCCTGGCTTCCCATTGGAATTAAATGTTTAGCTTTTGGAAATCCATCAACATTATAATGGTCTGTCTGATTATTGGAATCGGTGCCTATTTTTTTAAGAACCTCACTTTCCGGGGCAAGGGAATTTAATTCATCCCAAAGAAGATCAAACTGCTCATCGGAAATTTCCGCTTCTCCGCCATAATAAGAGTTTTGATATCTTAGAATTAACTTTTCAAGTTCATCAATACGATCGATCTTTGATTTCATAAAGTATCATTATACATGAAAGTAAGAATTTTATAACCACGGAGGAACTTGCAGCGAAGCTTCCAGCACACGGAGAAACACGGAGGTTTTGGTACGAAAACCATATTCCCTCCGTGAAACTCCGTGTCCTCCGCGGTTATTATTATTCGAAAAATGTTATTGAGCGTTTCTGGCTACTCGGAAACCATTATAAAAAAAGCGGAAATTCTGATGCTGACCAAAGCGGTATGCGCTACGGCATTGAGAAGAGGGAAAATCCCAGCAACCCCCGCGATAAACGCGGCGATTGATATATGGAGCTACTCTTGGGCTTACATCCGGTCCTGCAGGATTAACCTTTGGCTCCGGAGTATAAAGTGCGAACCAGTCCCAGCACCATTCAAGAACATTACCATGCATATCATATAGTCCCCAGGCGTTAGGCCGTTTTTGCCCAACAGGGAAAGTAGACCTTCTTGTAACAGGGTGTAAAGCGTTCTCTCTATGCCATCCGGCGTCATCCATTGAATTTCCTGTGTTAAATGGTGTTTGTGTTCCCGCTCTGCAGGCATATTCCCACTCAGATTCTGTAGGAAGCCTGTATCCGTTCGCATTCCGGTTCCAGGTTACATTATTGCCATCGATTGTATACACAGGGGTTAAACCTTCTGCAATACTTCTTCTGTTGCAATAATCGACAGCATTATTCCAGGTTACTTGTTCAACCGGGAAATCTGGTCCGCTGTAATAACTTGGATTTACCCCCATTATTTCTAGATATTCAGCCTGGGTAACAGGAAATTTCGCTATATAAAATGAACTCAGGGTTACCTGATGCTGCGGCCCCTCATGGTCCATATGTTTTCCAGGCTCCCCTTCCGGGCTGCCTATTGTAAAAGTCCCCCCATGTATTCTAATCATCTCATTTCTAACTTGAGAATGAATGGATTGTACAAATAAAACAAATATTATACAAATCGCGAAAATCCTAATATTCTTAATATTCATATTAGTGAATATACACGTGTTATAAAATTTATTCAAGTAAAAAAAATGAACAAATACTTTTATATGTTTTTGAAAATAAGTATAATGATTTATGAGTATTTATGAGCTATATGTAGAGAAAAAGCCTGATTTCGCAGAAGAAGCGGCTATATTAACCGCCGATTTACATCTTATTTTACAAATTGAGACAATTACCAGAATAAGAATTATTAACCGTTATTTTACTGAAGGTATTTCAGTGAGTGATTATGAAACTGCGAAAAATACAGTTTTTTGTGAGCCTCCTTTAGATATTATCTATGATACAATTCCTTCTTTTACCAATACACAAGAGAAAGTCCATGTATTCGCTGTAGAAGATCTGCCTGGGCAATATGATCAAAGAGCCGATTACTGCGCTTCATGTATTTCTATGGCGACTGGTAAAGAAAGACCTGTTATTAATACATCAAAGATATATGTTATATACGGAAATGTTAGCGCTAATGATTTATCACGAATTAAATCATGGCTTATTAACCCAGTAGAAAAACGCGAAACCTCCTTAATAAAGCCGGATACTCTTATACAAAAATTTAATACTC
>Ga0123356_10001361_pt1 | contig 27035 bp, 25 predicted proteins | sample TergutEmb28metaG_2_FD_92546 | JGI IMG/M metagenome (GOLD analysis project Ga0123356, IMG submission 92546) | Embiratermes neotenicus P3 segment gut microbial communities from Petit-Saut dam, French Guiana - Emb289 P3 | ecosystem: Host-associated > Arthropoda: Insects > Digestive system > Gut ...
CGTGCATTCGGCCGTTATGGATGGCAATCGTGCGGCCGACCATGTCCGGCGTAATAGTGCACGACCGCGCCCAAGTTTTGATAATCGTCCGATCGTCGGCCGATAGAGCCGCGACTTTTTTCGCTAGTTTCGCGTCCACAAATGGGCCTTTTTTAAGTGATCTACTCATTCTACCCCCTTAACATTAATAAACTTCATGCCATCAAAGATTCCTGTCACTTTTGCTAATTTAGCCTTTGCTGCTTCTAGGCGTGCTGCTCTCATTCCTACCTTGAGTGCCCATGAAAAAAGTGGGTGGGACAATTGATACACTCTGTCTCTCAGATTCGCTCGCGCTCTGAGCAACTCAGTTCCACAGCCCCCAGATTTTACTATGGTACTATTTTTATCACATTTTCCTACGAACGGACAACCAACTTCCTGACAGATCGTACGATCCGGCTTCTTACCTTCCATATCCTACCTCTTCCTCTTAGCTAGTTTCGCGTCCACAAATGGGCCTTTTTTAAGTGATCTACTCATGCTTGCCTCCTTAAATTATTCCAGTAACTTAGAGTTTCTTCTAAATCCCTCGCAGTTCTATCCGCATCACTCATAGCGGCCTCCGTAACACGGGGGGGGGTAAACCGAGATCCACCGCTAGATAACATGACCCCCAGACCAGTTAATGTCGCGTCCAGGGGATTAACTACTTCACCTCTAATTCTGTTTCTTAACTCCAATAATGCACCTAGGCATTTGGCTCCTGGAGACTGTGGCTTTGGCTGTTCACGACTATCCTTACGACCGAAAGGAGTAGGCTCTTTAACAAATCTATGTCCTTTTGGCATATCCTACCTCTTCCTCTTCGCCTCGTGGCGAGTTCTTACTATCATTTTGTCGGTTGATTTACGACGGCGAGTTTTATAGCCGAGAGTCAATTGACCCCACGGCGTGCGGGGCGGTTTGCCCGGGCCGTGACGACCACCGTCACCACCACCGTGCGGGTGATCGGCCGCGTTCATGACCACGCCACGAACGGTCGGGCGAATGCCCATGCGGCGCTTTCTGCCGGCCGAACCAACCTTGATATTCTGGTGCTGTTCGTTGCCAACCGAGCCTAGGGAAGCCATGCAATCGACTCTAAAACGACGGACTTCGCCGGACGGCATTCTAACCATGGCGTAATCGTCCTCGCGAGCGGTTAATTGAGCTCGAGCGCCGGCGGCGCGGACACATTGGGCGCCTCGGCCGGGCTGCAGTTCGATAGCGTAAATCACCGAGCCGACCGGGATTTTGCTGAGCGGCAGGCGATTATTAGCGGCAACTCCGGTTTTGCCGGATTTGATGACTTGGCCGATCTTCATGCCGCTACCGGCGACAATATAATGAAGCGTGCCGTTTTCCTCACGAACGCGAGCGATGCGGGCGCTACGGCCTGGATCGTATTCGATGTGCTCGATCGTGGCCGAAAAATCTTCCGGCAAATTGAAATTGACTTTTCGGATATAGCGTTTAGCGCCGCCGCCACGATGGCGGACAGTGATTCGACCGGTGTTATTGCGACCGGATTTCTGCTTTTTGGCGACCAATAAACTTTTGATCGGTTTCTTGGTGGTGATCGTGTCGAAATCCTGGCTGGTCATTTTGCGCCGCGCCGGAGTGGTTGGTTTATAAGGTTTAATAGCCATTATCTGTCACCCCTTCTGCCGGTGCGACGACGAGTAATTAGGCCGGCTTTCTTTGCCTCGGTGTCGACTTTGGCGTTCTTCTTAGTTTCGACCTTGGCCTGTTCGGCTTCGGCCGCTTGGACTTGGTTGTCGATCTCGGTAAAGGCCGCCACTTCGATCTTGCCGTCGGCCAATGTGACATAGGCTTTTTTGACATTTTTTCGCGTGGTTTGACCGGGACGCGAGCGCTTGCCGCGATTGACGTTTTTGGGCTTGCCTTTGATAATTAACAGGCGGACATCGCCGACTTTGACGCCGGCGTTTTGTTCCTCGATGGCGGCAGTGACTTGGGATTTGTTGGCGGTCAAAGGCACATCAAAGACATAAATATTGCTCGAGTTTAGTTTGTAACTTTTCTCGGTGGCTCGTGGGGTGATTAACATTATTTGCCTTCCTTTAACCATTCATTGACGATTTCCACCGCTGGTGGTGTGACGATGATAGTATCGGCGTTCAGGATATGATATACGGTCAAGTATTTCGCGCTCAGAACTTCGACGTTCGGCAGATTGTTGGTTGAGCGCATGATCGCGTCGGTTTTGGCGTCGACAACGTAAAGGATTCGGCGTTTGTTGTCTAGTTTTTTATCCTTCAAAGCTTTGGCCGCGTCCTTGGTTTTGCCGGTTAATTTGATCTCGTCGACGGTGATTTTCTTGGCCTGGTTCGCCAGAGTCAAAGCCTGCCGCAGAGCGACTTTTTTGGCGGATTTGGTAATTTTCTTGGCATAATTCTCGCTGCCGGTTGGACCAAAAGCCACGCCGCCGCCGCGCCAAATCGGGTTGCGGGACGAGCCAAAGCGCGCCCGGCCGGTGCCTTTTTGCCGCCAAGGTTTCTTGCCGCCACCGCGAACCTCGCCGCGTTTCAGCGTTTTCGCGCCGACCTGGCGACCTTCGGCTAGATATGATTCGTAAGCCAATTTCAACAGTTCGTGGTTTTTGACCTCGACGTTGAAAACGGATTTGTCTAATTTCGGAGTAACAGTCTCGGCCATTATTTCACTCCTTTCACGGTAACAATTCCTTTTCTCGGGCCGGGCACGGCGCCTTTGATGCCGAGTAGATTCTGGTCGACGTCCAAATATGCCACGACCAAATTCTTGACCGTGACCTGTTCGTGACCCATTTGGCCGGCCATTTTCTTGCCTTTTAGGACTTTCTGTGGATACATCGAGCCGATGCTGCCCGGTTTTCGGGTGTTGCCTTTGCCGCCGTGGGTTTTCTTGTGGCGAGTGAAATTGTGCCGTTTGATCGTGCCCGCCCAACCTTTTCCTTTGCTCGTGCCGGTAACGTCGACGATGTCGCCCAATTCAAAAATGTCGGCCTTGAATTCGTCGCCGACTTTCATTTCGTCCAAGGAGTCCACGCGGACTTCGCGCATGATTTTGGGGGTGACTTTGGCGGCCTTGACATGACCGCTCACGGCATTGCTCAGGTTCTTACCCGATCCGAAACCGATTTGCACCGCGCTGTAGCCGTCCGATTCGGGCGATTTCACCTGAGTGATGGTGCAAGGGCCGGCCTGAACAATCGTGACTGGAATCATCACGCCGTTCTCGCCGAGGATCTGGGTCATACCAAGTTTGGTACCGAGTAGAGTTTTCATACTTCCCTTTTTCAATTAAAACGCTCGGGGTTTCGCAGTATCCCATGTGTCGTGAAGCCACTTAACAGGGGACTTACGAACGTCCTCGAGAACGTTGTTTGTTATTTACTTTTCCATTGTAGCAAATTATTCAGCTCAATGCAAGGGATTTTATGTCGGTTTTCAAAACCTTGTCATCCTGGACTTGTTTCAGGATCCATAGATTCCGGATCGAGTCCGGAATGACAGATAGCATTTAATATATAGCAACAGCTTGATTGATGCCTTGCTGCGAATTCGTCACGAGTTGCGACGTTGTCCAATAGATTTCCAGGCCGGCCGGATCGTTGAGATAAAAGCCGCTCGGTTGGTTTGGGTCGCCTCGGACGCCGACAACCAACCGCGTGTGCGTGCGCATCGGCGCGACGATTTCTCGGCCGTCGGGCGTCGTCCATTTTGCGTCCGCGATTTTGATCGATATACCCCACAAAACTACCGGGTTGCCAGCGTAGATTTGCCTAGCCAGCCACTCGGGTTTGACTTCGTTTTGCACGTCAGCCGGCCGTCCCAACTGTTCGGAAACAGCCGCGATCGGCTCAGCAAAAACACCGTAGCCGGTCATTTTGGTTTGGTCGCCGTCCTTATGACCAACGTACATTTTGTGCGGATCGCCCCATCGCCATTGGCCGTCAATTTTGGTGGCCGGTTGGTCGTCATACTTCATCAGCTCGAGGATTTTGAGATCAGTAGTTTCAATCCCGCGGTACGCGAGCGCCATCCGGAGCGCAGCCGCCTCGCAACTTTGACCGTAGACTTGTTTATAAACGGGGATTTTTAACTTGACAAGGCTATCGGCGCTAAATTTCGTAGATTCAAAGACGCTACCGATGGTTTTGAGATTTTGCTCAGCCAGATCCTTCTTTAGCTCGATCTCGGATTTCGGCGGTGGCTCGGTTGGTTTGGTCGATTCGATTCCAACGGTCTCGGGCTGGTCGGTTTTTGGCGTATCGCCCACCCAAATTTTCGCGACGGCCGCACCCAGAATAACTAAGAGACAAACCACAATCGTCACGACGATCCGTCGTCGCCGCAGAATTTCGCTCCTCGGGCGACGTTTGGCCGGCGCGGGAGCGGTCGGATGTCGCCTAATTGTCATGTCTGGGGCGGTCTTTTTGGTGGTTTTGCTTCCACTCGGCCGATAAGCACTATAATGGCGATATTTATCTGGTGCTTCGTCATAGCGATGCACCCGTATCGGCGCTTTCGTCGTCGCAGTACGTCGCCGCGCCGCCGGGGTTGTCTTGGGCGTCTTGGACGGCGATTTAGATTTCTTAACCATAACCCAATTTTATCATAACACTAGCCCGACTGGTGACAGGAAACTGACCGTGGCCGCCACGACCAGGATCGCGATCTCGATGCCGCGACCGATGCGAAACTTTTCGAAACAGGCGATAATTAGGCCAACGATCAGGCCGACCGGGACGACTTCGATGAAACCGAGCGGCGCACCGAGCCGAAACCAAACTAGCCCGAGCACGAAAAACAGCACAAATTTGAGAAAAAAGTGACTATAAACGCGCTGGTTTTTGTAAACTTCGCGCACGGCATTTTTGCGCGTCCATTTGGTTTTACCGGTGACCTTGCGACGATGGCCGCGCGTGGTGCGCTTTTTGAACCAGAGTTTTTGTCTAGCCATTTCGCGACTAATTATATCATATCTCGGCGCTCCGCGAAAGGTCTATCGGTTAGTCCACAACTCCACATCGAGTGGCCAAGGATTAAAATTACAACCGCGCAGGCTGATCGATTGTTGTTGCATGAGCGGCGCTAGCTGTCCCGCACCGCCGCAAACCGGTTGGTTGTCGCGATGCCCCAGGAAATGTCCGACCTCATGGTTGATAACCATGTGGCGATAATCGCGCAGGCTGCCGCCGGCCGCATTCCACGAATCGGACGCGCCCCGCCAACGCACATCGTTGATAATAACATTTCGGCCAATGCTACAACTATACGTGGTCGAACAGATCGATGGCGCAAAGGACGGTACTTGGCTGGCCTCGCTCAGCCAGAGCGTGAAATTACCGCCGCTCGGGACTTCCTGGAAATAGACGCCGGCTCGCACCCAACCGCGCGTGTCGTTCAACGTCATGGCCGCCAGAGCGCGAAATTCGCTCAAGTCGGCGGCCGGGTTGCCTTTCGTGGCGATGCTATAAGTCACCAATTTGCCCTGGCCGTTTCTGGTGGCAGTTTGGGCGGTTTTGGCGGCTCTAGCAGCGGCTTCCTTGGCAGCCTTTTCGGCGGCCTCTTTGGCGGCTTTTTCGGCGGCAACGCGGAGGGCTTCTTGGTATTTGGTTCGGGCTTCTTTATCGATCGTTTGAGCAGCAGCTAATTTGGAAAAGGCGACCGGCTCGTCCTTGGCCATAACGAACCAGGCGAAAGTTCCGCCCGCGCCCACTAGGACAATTAGCGCACCGAGCAAGACCCACTTCAACCAGCGTTTCATGCTTTTATTGTATCACAAAAAACACTACATATAGCGTCCGACACGCTATATATGGTGTTTGTAAATTTTCTTGGCATTACATACGAATTTCGGCATCAACCCCGGCCGACCGTAGCAAGTTCCACGGAATTAGTATTTGACAAAAAATCAAAAATGGAAGAGAATGGATCCAGGTTAATTTGAGTGGCGGTATCGCCTATGTAAAGTGTGAACGTAATCAAAGGAGAGATAATTATGCCAATGCCAAGATTTCCCAGAATAACGAGACCTGGTCAATCTCATCAGACCCCCCCCCGAATCGATGTGGATGGTGCAACGGGTTTAGTAGTTCCAGTTTTCGATTATTATGATCATGACAACAATAGGTGTTTTGTCGAGAGACATAGGATGCCACAAATCGGTTATGTCGGGCTACGGCTCGATAGGAGAATGCCTGTTGACGTAACCGCGTTTTATGATTTGGAGGGTAACTCTGCGTCAGAAAATGTTAGGGGCGCAGGTCTAGGTCTGCGGTTTGGTAATCACTTCAAGTTTGACGTGCATCATGCTGGCGACGAAACGCCGCGTACATTCGCAGTAAATTATTATGGTCGTTTTGTTTTGAAAGGACTTGCGACGTGCCATGGATCCGCATTCTTGGAGCACTTCCAACCGGGACAGACTCGGAGCTAGCGACGACCAACTACTCGAGCTCAACTAGTTCTACATCCTAATCTCAGCATCGACCCCGGCCGGCAAGGACAAATTTTGCAAAGAATCGATGGTTTTCGGTTTGGCGTCGACGATGTCGATCAGCCGTTTATGGACACGCATTTCGAATGCTTCGCCGCCTTTTTTGTAGACGTGCGGGCTTTTCACCACCGTGAAAGTCGATCGTTTGACCGGCAACGGCACCGGCCCGATGATGGTGGCGCCAGTCCGCACCGCCGTGTCGACGATCTGTTTGGCCGCCGCATCGATGATTTTGTGGTCGTAGGCCTTTAATTTAATTCTGATTTTTGGTGAGGCTTGATCCGCCATAGTTTCTCCTCTGCCTCTGTTGTCGCAGGAGGCACGCGGCGCCGCAATCTCTTCCCGAGTTACCGGCGCGATTAAAATTGATTCGCAAGTAATTTTAGCAGATTTCGCGAGAAAAGACAACCTAGGGTTTTCGGTGTCGTTCAGAATTTTCAGATATCAGAGCAAAGTCAATCACTTTTTTCAACCCTGGCCAATCTCCTGTTACAGCAGCAAAAAGTTCACAAGGTGGTAAAATTTCAGACCTATCTTTTAGTGCGCCCGGCGTTTCCCCAGAGAAAATGCTAGCCCAACAACGATCACAAGTCACTTCGTGCCCAGAACTACCATCCTCTAGTCTGCACAGATCACCTCTATCCACAAGCGCATTAAGTTCTTCGATGGCTTGATCATCATTATTAGCGTAATTTATTACGAGTTGCGCCAGACATGCCGGCCCATCATCACTCCCCCCCCCCAACCGGGCTGGGCTCGTGGTTACCGTGATATGCCGTCTCAGAACTCATTCGTTCATGATACTATAGTTAATTTTATATGTCAAGTTAAAAACCGCGCCCACGATGGACGCAGTTCAAGTTACCATTCTGCACAAATGAATTAATTACTGCAGGGACGGTTCCTGCAGGATATAACTACGCTCGTTACACGCAGTGCATGCAGTGCAAGACATTCCCGCCAAGAGTTTTTATTAGTTCTCCTCTCTCTTTTATTCGAGATTCTTGCTTTTGTCGCCAAAATTTCGTTACATCTTCTTCAAGAATACCGGCCGGCGTATGAATATCATCTACCATACCGCCAGCACACTCTCTGTTTGGACTAGACTGATTACTGGTGTCAATGACCTTGGTGGGAACCAAACTCGCATCTGGGTTGTCGTGCTGAATAGTCACTAGGCATTTCATACATGCTACTGCGCTACCGTCACCTAATTCTTCTTTATATTCTCGCACAGATTTGGGATAGCCGCCAAGAGCCCTCTGAAGAAGCTCTGCTACACACCTGCGCCCCCCCCCGATGATGATGGTGAATATGATTCTCCTGACATAATACTGCCATTGTATCATATGAATTATCGTTTTGTCAATAGGAAATCCGTACACGAAGCGCGGATTCTCATGGATTCGCCGGTCAAGCTGGCGAATGACGGTTACTTTTACTGCAGGAACGGTTCCTGCAGGATCTAAGTCAGTTGGGCTTCGAGTTTCTTGACACGCTTTTCGAGACTTTTAATCTTTTGCACATACTTATGGATATCCGAAAAGGCCGCGTCGCTATCTTCTGTGCGTGATGAGTTATAACTTTCCAGCTTTTCGCGCAAACCTTTTAGCTCGAGTTGCAGAGCCTTGATCTCGCCACGATTGTAGCGAATTCCCTCGAGCAGATTGGACTCAGATTCCTTGATACTTTGTTGTAGTTCGCCGCGCAGATTAGTCTCTGATTCTTGGATACTTCGCTGTAGTTCACTGCGCAGATTAGTCTCTGATTCTTGGATACTTCGCTGTAGTTCACCGCGCAGACTCGTTTCAGATCCTTGGATCGTTTCTTTTATCCACTGCTTGTCCTCGCCAGTTAGTGCCATTTTTTTCCCTCCCGGAATTTTATTGCTGAGTCAATTATACAGGAAAATTTGGTACGGACAATATTGACAAAACCAAAAACCGCGCTCGCGATGGACGCGGTTTAGACTACCATTCTGCTACAAATGGATTATCATTTTGCTATTTTATAATCTTCGTCACGACGCCGGCGCCGACGGTGCGGCCGCCCTCGCGGATGGCGAGATTGAGACCCTGCTCCATGGCGATCGGGGCGTGCAATTTGACTTTGAAGGTCACAGTGTCACCCGGCATGACCATTTCTTTGTCGGCCGGTAGTTCGACTTCGCCGGTAACATCGGTGGTGCGGAAGTAGAATTGCGGTTTGTAGCCTTTGGTGAACGGCGTGTGACGGCCGCCCTCTTCCTTACTCAGGACATAAACCTCGGCCTCGAATTCGGTGTGCGGCTGGATCGAACCCGGCTTGGCCAAAACTTGACCGCGCTCGATGTCAGTGCGCTCGATACCGCGCAGCAAAATACCGGCATTGTCGCCAGCCTGACCCTGATCGAGAGTTTTCTTGAAGGCTTCGATGCCGGTCACGACCGATTTCTGGGTCGGGCGAATGCCGACGATTTCGACCTCGTCGTTGACTTTGACGATACCAAGCTCGATACGACCGGTGGCCACAGTGCCGCGGCCTTTGATGCTAAAGACATCCTCGATTGGCATCAGGAATGGCTTATCGAGATCGCGGACTGGCTCTGGGAAGAATTCGTCCATGGCCTCGATCAGTTTCATGATAGTTTCCTCGTTCTCGGCGTCGCCCTCGAGGGCTTTTAGCGCCGAACCCTTGACAATCGGGGCGTCCTTGTCGAAACCGTTCTTGGCCAAGAGATCGCGGATGTCTTCTTCGACCAACTCAACCAAATCAGCGTCAGCCTGATCCATCTTGTTAAGAAAGACCAAGATTTTGGGCACACCGACCTGTTTGGCGAGCAGAACGTGCTCGCGGGTTTGTGGCATCGGACCATCAGCGGCCGAAACGACCAAAATTGCACCGTCGACCTGGGCGGCACCGGTGATCATGTTCTTGACATAGTCGGCGTGGCCTGGCATGTCGACGTGCGCATAGTGACGCTTGGGCGACTCGTACTCTTGGTGACTGGTCGCGATCGTGATGCCGCGCTGCTTTTCCTCCGGCGCGTTGTCGATTTGGTCATAAGCGACCGATTTGTTGACATCGCTCGGCAGTTTCTTTGCCAGCACAGCCGTGATTGCTGCGGTCAATGTGGTTTTACCGTGGTCAACGTGGCCCATTGTGCCAACATTGACGTGCGGTTTGCTACGTGAAAATGTTGCCATTTTTACTCCTTATATTAATTAGTTGACTTCGCGCGCGACGCAGTTTTTAGACCAGAGAGCCCGGGTGATGATATTACATCACCGAAAACTCCCGCCGCGCGGCGCTTGGCTCTATTGTAGCGAACTTTTTTTGTGAACGCAAGTTTAATTTTTGAACAAATCGCTATGCGTACCAGTCTGTATTAATTCCAAGATCAGTTTTTCCTCAACTATACAATATATTAGCACCCAATCTGGTTCGATGTGGCAATCACGAAATCCAGCCCACTCGCCGGTTAACGCATGATCATGATTCTTGGCTGGTAACTTCTTACCACGACGTAACAAGTCAACAACATCGTACAGTTTTTCAATTTTTTTGCCACGTTTAATAGCTAATTTAATCTGTTTTTCGCAACGTTTTGTATAAACAACTGCGTATTTAATGTCTGGCATATTTTTCACCCATGATGTCACTAAACATCTCATCGAGATCTGTGTAAGGTTTGCTAAGTCCCTTGCCAGCTCGAGCTTCACGCATAGTGTGCGCAGTAGCTCGATTGGGTGTTTTGCCAATCGCAAAAGGTAAATTATTGCTTTCCTTGGTAGCATTCAAAAACAGGCGAATTGCGGTAGGCATATCGAGACCGAGACGACGAAAAACCTTGTTCGCGTCATCTTTTACTCGCCTATCGACTCTGGCTTGTACGAGTGTGCTAGTTGCCATGATGTCCTTTCGTATTAATTTCACATACAATTGTACATGAAACGCATACCATATGTCAAGTGTTTTTATCGGTATGGCGACGCCTGGACAAGGCGCAGTCGATCATTTCACGAACAATCCATCATGTCTCTTTCCGTCAAACACCATGGTGGGGATTTTCTTGGTTTTGATTCGGTTGTCGACGATGTCGCGATTTTGGTCGATGACTTTTTTGACCTCGCTCGAATCGACCAATTTGGTAATTTCTGCTATCTCACGATCATAGTAGCCGAAATCCTTGAGCCAGCCATTCAAAACCTGGCGGGCTTCTTTGTCATTATAAGTATAATTAAAAGCGTTTTGGAAATTGTCGCCATCGGCCGTTTGGCCGGTGAACATGCGGTCAATTATCAGCCAATCGATTGGACGATGATAATTTTTATACGCTTCCAGTTCCTTTTCTGTCGGAAGATAGGAATTCATCGTCATGAAAGTTTCCAATTGTTGTCTCGGCACCAACCGCGCCGCCTCAATATAACGCGCGACCAGATACGAATTAGCAAAACGATCGCGAATCGGATAAACCAAGAGCGCCACGTTATATCTATCAAAGAAACCGCTCTCCTTTTTGGCCACATAGGATCGCCGACAGACAATGCACCCCGGATCGAGAACGTCGAGCGCCACAGGCTTACTCTCGTCGTACTCACTATAAAAGGACGGATTTTCAGGCAGATAATCACGCGCCTCCCAATGCTTCATGCGCGTCGGAATGGCCGCAAAAGCTTGGCCGAATTCGCTGAACCAATTGCCTGTCCATTCAAGCGGATTCTCGAAAAACCCAACCGTTTGGCTATCGATGCTACAGGCCTCCGTGCTGTTGAGCATGCAAGCGCTCGGCTGTGACGGATTGCACGTGCCGTAAACATATAGCGACACCAGCGATTTGACGCCAACCAAGAGCGACCAAATCGTCAGCAGGATGATCAAAACAGAGGTAATTTCAATAATCGCCGAGAGCGGTTTGACCCAGGTCGGATGCTTTAGCACCACTTTTTTGAGAATCGAATTTTTGATATCGCTCTTGAACGACGAGTCGCATTTTCTAAAAGTCGCCCGTCGCGACACGCAGTAGGTTGATTTCTTGAACAATTTCCAAATGCTGTCGGCGACTTTTTTATTAAATAACCGAATAATCGGCAGCGACAGAACCAGGATCGCCAAAACAATAAAAGCAGCGATGCAAACCATAACTGCCAACTATTTTAGCATTAGTTATGATACAATACTAGAGTGAGCCCGTAGCTCAGTGGATTAGAGCACTTGGCTTCGAACCAAGGGGTCGCAAGTTCGAATCTTGCCGGGCTTACCATGCGCCCGTAGCTCAGTTGAATAGAGCGTTGGTTTCCGGTACCAAAGGTCGTAGGTTTGAGCCCTATCGGGCGTACCAAGTTTTGGAGTTATCTATCGATTTCACCCGTTACTAGATTAAGTACGATTTTGTCGCCGTCGCGCAAAACTTTGGTGCCATTTTTGGTGCCGACTATGCACGGCAAGCCGAACTCGCGTGCCACGATCGCGGCGTGTGACATCACTCCGCCGTGGTCGGTCACCAATGCTCGCGCGCGGCGCATCAGCGGCACCCAGCCCGGGCTGGTCGACGGCACCACCAGGATTTTATCATCAGCCATCGGATCAGTGTGGGCGTGCAGCACCGCTACTTCGCCGCTGATAAAGTGCCTGCCGCCCGTGTTGGCAACCATGCCAGACACGGCACTGCTGGCTGAGCGAAAATCGATGTATCTTTCCCAGATGGCTTCTACGTCGTCCTGACCGACCGAGGTAATTTTTCGGCCGTCGAAAAACCAACCACTCTCGATTTTGATGAGCGGTCGTTCGATTGATCGCCTAGTTTTCATCATCCATTCTTTTCGCTCGTCCATGAACTCCGCCAAATGTCGCGCCAAGTTCAGCATCGCGATTTCTTTTTCGCTCAAATCGTTTTCTGCAGCCAATCGTTTTCGCTCGGCGCTCTGGTCTTTGAACTCGATCAGGCCATTCTCGTCGATGGCTTTCAAACGTTCGGCAAAATACCACTCGGCTTCGTCGTTCGGACCGCCGTAACCATCGCGTATCCACGGATATTTTTTCGCCATTTTCGCCACGTTGCGCGACTTGGCCAACTCTTCGTCGAGCAGATTTAGAAAAGTCGGTTTATCAGGTGTAGAAAACGCACCTCGAATCTTTAATTTGGTTCGTTCGTCAAAGCGCGCCAGCTGCGCGGCGATGGCTTTTTCGGCGCCGTATAGCGCGAACTCAGCGAATTCGGTCATCAGCCACGCATCGACGATTTTTTCGTCGAACTTTTTCCCGGTCAATCTCGTTAATTCCTCGGTCGCTTTTCGCCAGGCCGCGAGATCGCGCTCCAGGCGATCTTGTTTGAAAAACTCGTCAAAAATTCCTAAGGTAAAGTTGGAATAGCTGGCGGCGTTGATGAGAAAAACCACTTTGCCGCCGCGAAACAACCCAAATGTTTTCGGCGGGTTGGGCAGTTCGTTCGACGCGGCGCATGCCAAGAAAAAACGCTCGAATGCCGCCATAAAATCGCTCATGTATCGCACCGTGGCGCGCGACGGACCCCAGTAAAACAATTCTTCGGGCTCGCCGAGGTCGAAATTCTGGCGTTTCGTCGCAGTGGTGGTTATGGGGCGCGCCTGAATCAGCCACATTTTACTGTCGGCTTGCGCCCATTCAACATCTTGCGGACAGCCAAAAACTTTTTCGGCCTGCTCGGCGAGGTCGGTTAGGGTTTTGATATCGAACGGCGCCGCTGGCGATTCGCCCGGCTGCCACTCGATCCGCTGGGGCGTTACTTCGCCGCCGACCAAATTTTCGGCCAGGCCTTCAACGTATTCTGTGACGAATTTTTCTTCGCCCGAAACCGGATCTCTAGTAAATAACACGCCGGCGTAGTCGGGCGATAACATTTCCTGGACGATCACAGCGATACGAAAATCGGCCTGCCCCCCTCCGCATAAGCCCTCGCGCGATCCTTGGCGGAGTTGTGGCATTGCTCGATTTTGGTCAAGATATCGGCCGTCTCGACGTTCAAAAACGTCTCAAATTGACCGGCCCACGATGTGTCATCGGCGTCCTCGGCTAGAGCCGAGGAGCGCACCGCGTAAAGTTTAACGTCGTTCAACGAGCCGGTTATTTCGTCCTTGGCTTCTAAAGACAATCCGCCTTTCTCCGTAAAAGCATCGAGCCCAACAGCCCAACCATCCGGCACGGGCAAGCCATTCTGCAAAAGCTTCGCCAAATTGGCGGCTTTACCGCCGAATTTATTGGCATCAGTAGCAAAGTCAAGTTTTACGACACTCATAATAATTTTGGTGAGTCAGGTGGGACTCGAACCCACGACACCAGGCTTAAGAGGCCCGTGCTCTAACCAAACTGAGCTACTGACCCGTAGTAGCAACGACCATTCTACGTCATTCGTCACTCCCGCGCAAGAATCCGTGGTAAAATCTGCGAGAGATTTTACGTCCTCATTCGGAAAATCTAAACGAGCTTAGATTTTCTCTCGTTTCGTAGTAAAATAGACGTGTCATGAAAAAGCGTCGCTTGTTGTTCCTGATCGTGAATCTGGTCGCCATTTTGGTTAGCGCGATGAGCGTGTTTCTGCCCTGGTGGCAGGGGATGCGTCCGTCCGATGTGGCGCTAGCGGATATTTTGCCGTTCGGATCGTGGACAATATTCGGTTTCAGCCCCAGCGTGGTCATAGCGATTTTTGTCGCCGCCGCGGCTATATTGCTCGGCGCGCTACTGGCGCTAAAATTAATCGTCCTGGGCGGCGTGCTCGTCAATATCGCCACGGCTCTACTGTGGTTTTTGAAATTCGACATCGGTTGGCAGCCAGGCAAGTTCGGCTATGGTATTTATTTATTGGCCGCTAGTATTCTAATAGCCGCCTTTTCCCTACTCATTCCGAAACGAAGAAAGAAGCCATGAGATACAAGGAAAATGTACCTCTTTCAACATTGACCACCATGCGACTCGGTGGTGTGGCGCGATACGTGGTAGAGATTTTGAGTAAGGACGATTTGGTGGCGGCGATCGAGTTCGCGCGTGAGCGTGATCGGCCGTGGTTCGTTTTGGGCGGCGGCAGCAATGTCGTAGCAAAGGGCGATTTCGATGGCTTAATAATACTCAATCGCATCAAAGGTTTCGACAAATTAGAAGAAGACGAAGCTTCGGTCACGTACAAAATCGGTGCTGGCGAAGTTTGGGATTCGATTGTCGAACGACTCGTCGCGGCCGATCTGAGCGGAGTCGAAGCGATGAGCGCCATTCCCGGCTACGCCGGCTCAACGCCGATTCAAAATGTCGGCGCTTATGGCCAAGAAATCGCCGATACTTTGGTTGAACTCGAGGCTTATGATACGAGTAACGACAAATTTGTAAAGCTTGACGCCGAGGCTTGCAAGTTTTCTTATCGAAATAGCATTTTCAAAAATCCAGACACCAGACACCACATCATCACGTCTATCACATTGAAACTCAGTAAAGAACCGCCCCGGCCGCCGTTTTATCCGTCTCTGGAAAAATATCTAGCATCTCGTCATTCCGAACTCGTTTCGGAATCTACCTCAAATTCAGATCAGATCCTGGGCGCAGCGTTCGGAACGAACCACCAAGTTCAGGATGACAATTTTACTTTTTCTCCGTCAGAAATCCGCGCGGCCGTCATGGCCATCCGCGCCGAGAAATTGCCCGATCCACGGGACGTCGCCAGCGCTGGTTCGTTTTTCAAAAACCCGATCGTGTCACGCGCCGTGGCTGAAAAATTACTGTCTAGGTTCCCCGAAATGCCGCATTGGTCAATGTCTGAAAATCAGGAAAAGTTAGCAGCCGGGTGGCTAATCGATCAGGCTGGTTTAAAATCATACAGCTCTCACGGTTTACAAATTTATCCGAAAAACGCGCTCGTGGTGACGAATCTGACCGCCAGATCAGCCGACGATTTAAAACAATTCAAATCCGAAATCATCGCTCGTGTCAAGCAAAAATTCGGCGTCACGCTCGAGCAAGAGCCGGAGAATTTGACATAGGATAGTTCTGGATCGCCACGACGACAAGTCGCCTCGCGATGACGAGATTTCGAGAGTTAGTTGCCTATAGCTTTACAAAATAAGAATTTCTTGCTATAATTCGACGAAATATTTTGTGAGAATTATGTTATGGCATCCACCACTGAACATTTAGATAGCACCCCCCCCCCATTATCTCGAGAATTAGCCGGGCGAGTCGAGGAAAGGCTGCCCGTTCTATACGACCCAGTGAGAACTCGCCTTTTACATCAACGCGTCGGTTGCGACGCTTTTGTGTTAGTCGACGGCAAACTCATTGTAGATGAATCGTGGGCAGACGAGTCTCCCGTCGTACGAGAGGCCACTGACGCAGATAACATTGGGTCACGTAGAGCTATTGCTAATTTACCGCAAATTCCCAGAGACGATATCCTAAATTTTCATCTATTAGTCATTGCTGCGTTTGTCAGACATAACATCACAGTCGGACGATCCAGCTTGTCCGAGCCGCATTTACCGGATATGCGTATCGTCATTGATCCGTTGCGTCTTGACGACAATGGCGAGCCGCAACCACAGGTTGTTGAACTAGATACCGAGGACGAACCGGTTCGATTTGAGGAAGCAATCAGTGAAGAACAATTCGAAGAACTGAAGCGAAACTTTATGATTAATCATTTGATTAGACTCACAGAGATGATCCTGGAGATAGACAAGGGAGTTGTCTCTTTCGCCAAAAGAGTTCACCGAGCTGGCATATTGCTCCCCGGCGAGCAAGCTAGTGATATCCCGGAGTACATTGCGCCAAATCCAGGTTTTGCGATATATTCAGACAGAGAGCTAAGAGAAATGTCTAACCGATACTACCAATATTATGGCGATCGCCGTAGGCTCGAAGATTCTGAGGTCGCAGAAAGGATCGTTACTGGTGAGATAGACCGGGAGGATAGCCCGTCTCGTGAGCTAGAGCGGCGCGAAGCAATTAGGAGTCTAACATCTTCAAATCACGTTCCCGTCAGTCTGAGAGTTTTTGACCACCGGAGTCATAATAACGCTGGCATGATTGCCGGCATGAGACTCGAGCAACCTGAGATCAGTCTCCGCGTCGATAGAAATAAAGAAAACTACCTTGATCTGCCACGGTTATTATCGGGTGACTGGACAGAACAATTCGACCCACCAGCTTTAGCGGCTTTAGTAGCACAAACGTGTAAGCGCGACATAGCAGCTATTGAGATCTATAGTAATTACGACAGCCTAGATCAACGCAGGTATTATTCCTCAAATGCTGATGGTAGCGTTGTTCAAGAACTTGACCCTGAGCACGCCAGAAAATTGCTGACGGCAGAGCGGCTTAAAAAAAGTACTTATTACCATACCTCAGAAGAACTTGCGAACATCCAGCGAGCTTTGATTATAATGATCTACGACCGTATAGTGAAAGATCTAGACAGTGCGGAAGACCTACGGAAGAGAGAATTGGCAAACTTAGGCGTCCTTTACAAGGAAGATTTACGCTGGTACTTGGAAAATTACGGAAATGCTTGATTTGCTATTCTTTGTCTGATCATGGCAAAAATTGACGCGTGAATTCGGAAAATTTATAAGCCGATCCTGACTAAAAATTGTTTTCCACAGCAGCAATGGGATTGATGTAAATTTTACCCCACTATGTGCTTGTAAAGCAGGCGCGGCTTGCGCTATAATTGTATGGTAAGAAAACAGGGGGGTACCCGCAAGAGTTATGTTCACCATAAACGGCATTAGTTCTAGCATTTGGAGTAGGCTAGATGATTGGAGACGACATCCTAGCGCTTTTAGCGTCAGCGTCATCGGTTTGTCGGCGTTCGTCGTGATTACGACCTTGTTCGCTATGGCTCGCGCGGCGGCCGGCGATCTCGTTCTGACGCCGCCGACCGGGCCGTCGACCGGTGGCACGGTTGTTACTATGTCGGCAACGCCGGCATCTGGCGGCTGGTCGAGCCAGACTGTTGATTTTGCGTTTGGCGGGGCGGCTGGCACGACCGGAATGGAACAGACTTTCACGGCGCCGGTGGCTGGGTTGTACAAACTAGAAGTCTGGGGCGCAGAAGGTGGTGCTGGTGACGCTACTGCTTCTGCCGGCGTAGGTGGCAAGGGTGGCTACAGCACTGTAACAGTCCAACTAAATGCCAATCAAATGATTTACATCAGTGCTGGTGGCCGTGGTAATTTTGCTGCTGCTGGCGGTTGGAACGGTGGTGGTGGTACGAACAGCAACGTATCGGGTAGTGGCGGTGGCGCTAGCCATATTTCTCTTTCCTCTGGGTTATTAAGCAACGCGACTGTTCGTACCAACTTGCTGGTGGCGGCTGGTGGTGGCGGCGGCGTTCAAGTAAACGCAGTTGTGGGCTGTGTAGGTGGCGCAGGAGGTGGTACCAATGGCCAAGCTGGGCAGAATAATGTCGGCGGTGGCGGTAACTGTACGGGGCCCAACAGTGGTGGTGGTACTCAATCTGCTGGTGGCACCGTATCGCGGGGACAGGCCGGCTCGGCTGGTCAGGGCGGAACTAGCACACAACAAGGCGGCTCTATTTATAGCGGCGGCGGCGGCGGCGGTTGGTTTGGCGGTGGTGCTGGCGACGGCACTGGTGGCGCCGGTGGCGGTGGATCGGGATGGTTGCGCACCGCGGCGCTAAACGGCGTTGCAATTACTAACAGTTCTACGGTGGATGGCACAACGACCTTTGCGCAACCAGACGGCACGATGGCAGTTGGTCACGCTGGTGATGGCTATGCGCGAGTGACCATTTTGGCTGGGGGTTTGTTCTTTAAACCGACGGTTTATTTCGGCGGCACAGCGGTCAACCCTAGCAACGTTAACTTCTGTGATTACAGTGGTCGCGTTAATGGTGCTGGTTCTACCGGTGTCTGTACGCCCGACACGGTGACCTTCACGACGCCACCACGCGGCGCTCTGCCGGCAACGGTTAACGTTTGGCTGAGCTTTGACCCCAGCAAAACTGGCGAGTTCGTTTACTGGACGCCAGCGACGGCTTATTCTAATCAATGTTTGGCGGCTGACGGCGTGAACTGGGTGACGCAGCGCAATATCGCGGCCAATACGGCGACGACTTGTCGGATTGTGTTGAACAACGCGTTTAGTGGCACGATTGAACTGTCTGATGATTATTACGACACGATCGATCCGGGGTTATCGGGGACTTTTGCCAGTAGTGATCCGCGGTTTGACGGCGTGGACACGTTTACGGTGAATTATACGGACACCTATGATTCGACGGGACAGACGCTGTATTACACATACACTTCGCCGTCGTGGAGCACGTTGCTGGGCTATTGGAATCCGGACGGCAGCAACCAAGACGATCTGTTTTGGCCGGGCATCGAGGTCACCACAACGCCGGGTGCTGGTGTGCCGCCGATTGTCCAGTCCAGCGACAGTTTGTTCTTTGGCATTTTGGCGGAAGCCTACATGATCACTAGTAACAGCGCTTCTTTCTGTGAAGGTTGCGAATCGACATTCACGATTACGACTTATGGCGCGCCGTATTTGGGCACTATCACTCTGAGTGAAGATTTGAGCAACAGCGACGACCCCAGCGGCACGGCCGGCTTATTCAACCCGGGCGCAGTTAATTTTGCCGGTCAGAATGGTGCTGATATGAGTTTTCGTTATACACCGGAGACTACCTCTGTGTCGCCAAATTGGACGCGGCTGAACGGCACCAGCGCCGGGCCGGCCATTACTGATAATTACATCGACATCAATGTGACGCCGGCCAGCATGCGGATTACCTGGAATGATGGTGTCGGCACGCCGCACCTGGCTCGGGGCGGCACTGGTACATTTACCTTGACGGTGTATGATCCGAATATTGACGACGTGAAGTTGGAGGATTTATTGAACGGTTCTGGACTGGCCGTGGGCGGCATATTCGAAGACATATCGAGCAGCCCCAATCCGTCGGGTACCTTTGATCCTGGCACCAACACCTATGATTTCACCAGCTGCGCTAGCCTCGGCTCCGATGACTGCGTGCGAGTCTTTCGCTATACCATGCCCAGTGACCTATCCAACAGCGCATCCTATATGACTTTTACTACTACTACTACTACTACTAACGATTTTACGTTCCTAAATGTCAATATTGACGCCGACATGATTGCTTTCAGTTGCGGCGTCAGCAGTCCAAATTGTACGATTGCTTATGTTGGTGAGTCGCAAGATTATAATCTTAGACCGAACGGCACTTTCACTGGTTCGGCCGACATCACTTCTGATGATCCGCTGGCGGTATTTAGTTTGGGCAATACGGCCAATTGGTCGGACAGCGCTAATGCCGTTGGCATTAGTTATACTCCCGGTACGCCCGGTCGGTATATGTTGTCAGCCGATGTGACTAGTGCGACATTTCCGGGTATGGATGGGCAGACTTATTATTCGGACGATGCTGATTCGTTGGACGATTACATCTGGGTGATCGCTAATGAGGCATCGTTTGCCGGTGATCCAATTATTCCGAACAGCGGTAGTGGTACTTATACCTTGGCGCTCAATGGGCCTTTTGATGGTATCGTGCTGCTAGAGGATAATGATGCTACGAGTGGCTTGCCGCAAGGCGGCAGCTGGAGTAACGGCGGGATTTGCAGATTTACCTTTGATGATTATAATCCCGACACTAACGCCAGTTCTTGTACTTTTACCTATACGCCAACTGTTGAGGCTGAAGATCGCAACATCACCATCGCGCCAGTTTTCCCGCCAACGTTTGATCGCCCCATAGACATCACACCGATGGATGTTTTGGTTTATGGTTTTCCGGATATCAGAAATATCACGCCGGCCGAGGGTCCGACCTATGGTGGTACTACGGTCTGGATCGGCGGCGTCAACATTAACAGGATTTCGTTCATTACCTTTGACGGGCAGCCATGTACGAACCTACGGGTGATTGTCGATGATACGTTGTTGACCTGTAACGCACCAGCCCACGCCGTTGGCACGGTCGATGTGCTGGCTAATAATATCGTACCACCGTACGAATACGACGAAGACGAACCGCCCAATATTATCGGTGGTGGGCCGCTCCAGTTCACCTATTTCGACGTGGCGGATGATTTTATAAATGAATGTGACGAAGACGGTAACGGCTCATGGACGACGACGCCGTACGTGGCACCGGGTACGACAGTGGATTGTCGTGTTACTTTACTAAATGGTCGCTGGCAGGGCGAAGTGCGGTTGTCGGACGACTGGGACGAGACGATTGGTCACGGCTTGACTGGTGTCTTTGCTTCCGCGGACGGTCGTTTTAGTGATGCTAGCGGTAATGTCTTTAATTTGACTTATTCGAATACGGCCGATCCGGCCGACCAGGTGTTGGAATATACTTGGACGTCGCCGCCGTGGGGAGATGATTCGAGCGGTTTGTTCCAATATTGGAATCCCGATCGCAGCAACGAGGGCGACCTGTGGTGGCCGATGATTAATGTCGATATTCCGATTGATGAATATTACGATGTCTGGCTCTATTCCAGCGAAGACAACGTGGTGTTTGGATTGCTAGCGCAGGAGTACTTTATCGAACCGGACGGGACTTATTCTTTCTATTGTATCGATTGTGAAGTTGATTTCATCGTCTCGACTTATGGCGCGCCGTACGAGGGAATTATATCGGTAACAGATGATCTGAGTAATAGTGACAACCCCAGCGGCACCAAGGGTATTTTCTGGGCGGGCGGTTCGCCGGGCAATCCTGGCGTTATAGATTTCGCCGGCACGGATGGCGCCGATAATAGCTTTAGTTATATCCCCGCCACCACCGCTACGCCAAATGTTTCGAATCCGCCTTGGGATGTCTTTATCCGATTGCAAGGCACCAGCTCGGATCCGCAAATGTTATCAGAAAGTCACTACGACATCGCGCCAGTTTTGGATCCCGGCATTTACATCATTCCGGACGCCGGTTGTAGTTTTGTTTATCGCGGCGTGCCTTGTACTTATACTTTGTTTGTTGAGTTTGGCAGCAGCCAAAACTGGAGCGGCACGGTGCAATTGGACGATGTCTTTATGAACGGGACGCCTGGCAGCGGCGAGTTCATTGATAATTCCGGCAGTGGTGACGGCAATCCGGGTAGTACTTTTAATACTAGCACTAATACCTATACTTTCACGGCCGGCGGGGGCGAGACATATTATCGTACCTTTACTTATATTTTGCGCGATGATGCGGCCGTTCCGCCACTTTTCCCCAGCCACATTCTGCAATTGACCGCAGAATCGGACAGCCCCAATAATCAGACCTTTACCAATTTGTTTATCTATGCCAACCGCCTTAACATTAACTGTGCGCCGGGCTATTCGGGCTGTAACATCGGTTATGTCGGCAGGCTGCAGGATTATTCGTACACGCCGAACGGCGCCATGATGGGTTCAGCCGGCATCGCGGCTCGGAATGCTGATACGCTCGCGTCTGCTGGTAATTTAGGCACGCTAACTTGGTCGACGATTTCGGCGACGTCGCAGACTTTGTCGTATACGCCGCACGTGCCGGGGCGCTATGAGCTCGTCGCCACGGTCAACGCCGGCGCGACACCTTTGTCTTTGTCGAATCAGAGTTTTTCATCGAGGGATGTTAATCCGTTGTCGCTCAGCGATTACATTTGGGTGATGGCCAACCAGATGACGATAACTGGCCCGAGCTATTTGCGCTATGGCACACCCGGCAATTTCAAGCTAACGATGAACGGTCCATTTGAGGGCACCATTGATCTAACTGATTACATAGATGTTTTGGAAGGATCTCCGGCGGGCGGCGGCTTTGTTGATAATTATTGCACATTTTCATTGGATACTGATTATGATCCAATCAGCAACACCACTTCGTGCAATTTCCAATACACCCCCGATCGGTTCGAGGATGTGACCATCGTAATTTTGGCGCCAAGTATTAATGGTAGTTATGACGGACCCATGGTTAGCACGCCGTTAACTCTCAAAGTTTACGGTCGGCCGGTCATCGATACGGTTTCGCCTGACTCTGGCCCGACGACGGGTGGCACGGGTTTCGGTTCTTCTTATAATCTCAGCGGAGTTATTAGGCTGACTGGTACGGGCTTGGCAACCGTAGTTGGCGATCCGAACTTTGATGGTTTATTTATGGGTAATATCCCGATTGACATGAGTAGCATCAGTATTTTTGACGACAATACCATCGAGTTTGTGCCGCCACCGAATGCGGCCGGTGAAAAGGATATTATTATCCAGGTTGGTAACCGAACTTATCACCATCCAGGTTATTTTACTTATGTCCAAGCGGTCGATAGCATAAATCCGACTCTTGGCCCGACGACGGGCGGGTTGGGCTTTGGTGCCAGCTATAATCCCGATGGCACCGTGACTATTAAAGGCGTCGATATCACTAATTCAGCGCGCTATTCGGATGGTGTCAATCAATATTATGGTTTGGGTTGGCTGGACTTCACCGGATCACAGTATATAAACACCGGTGTCAACCAGCTCGGCAACACCAGCATGACGATCGACGCCACACGCTATAGCGGCCGATATGCCGCTGGCGTGTTGGTGTCTGGTGATTATTTCACGATAATCTTGCCTGACTCCGACTTTATGTTGCCAACTGCCAACTACGGTAATCTTAGCGGCGTGACCGCTGGTAGCGCCATGAACATTGGTGATCGAATATTGGCTACACTGAGCGCCGATGGCACGGAGGCTGTATTTACCGATAGCATTAACGGCGGCCCCGCTAATGTCAACCAAGCCGTTCCTGCCACTCCGCCCAGCACCCCATATAACATATACCTAGGTAGCGCCAATAACGGTGCCGGTATGGCTGGTGGTATGGTGGGCAGGATTTATAGTTTCAGCATCGACAAGGACAGCACCACCGACGACCGTAATTTCGTGCCGGTCTGTACCATGGACGGTACCACCGGTGGTATGTTTGACACGTTGCATAATGTTTTCTATCCGTCCAATGGCGCGCCGTTTGGTTGTAACGACTCCAGCATCTCGCCGCCCGCCGTCGTTTTCGGTGGGACTGCGGCGACCGATGTCCAGGTAGTTAATCTAGACACCATTAGAGTCGTACCGCCGCCGCGCTCGGCCGGTCTGGTCGATGTCGACGTCGTAGTCAACGGCATCACCGCCACGCTGTCGGACGCTTATACCTATCGCCTGCCGCTGTCAATTTTCACCATCTATCCACCGACCGGAACTATAGATGGCGATGATTTGGTCACCATCACCGGATACGGATTCATCCAATCCGGCTGGAAGCAAATCTCGACTGGCAACACTCACACTTGTGCCATCGCCAGTGACGACACGGCTTACTGTTGGGGAAGTAACAGCTCCGGCCAACTCGGTGACAATACCACAAATCAACGAGATCTACCGACCGCTATTAGCGCCGGAAATACTGGTCTGCTGGACGGCAAAAGAGTCAAGCAAATCGCGGCTGGCAATTCGCACACCTGCGCCATCGCCAGCGACGACACATTATATTGTTGGGGAAGCAACACAAATGGCCAGTTGGGGGATACTACCACGAATCAACACAACGTCCCCACCGCCGTTAGCTCCGGCAACACCGGCCTGATAGGTGGCAAAACGGCCAAGCAAATCACGGCCGGCACTTTGCACACTTGTGCCATCGCCAGTGACGATACAGTCTACTGTTGGGGAAGTAATGGTTCCGGCCGACTCGGTGATAACAGTTTGACCCAGCGCCCCGCTCCCACCGCCGTCAGCTCCGGCAACACCGGCCTGGTGGGCGGCAAAACGGCCAAGCAAATCACGGCCGGCGACGCTCACACTTGTGCCGTGGCTAGTGATGGCATGGCTTACTGTTGGGGACTTGGCGACACCGGTCAACTCGGAAATGGCTATACTAATAATAGTAGCATCCCGATCACCATTAGTAGTTATATCAACCCCGGGCTGCTAAGCGGTAAAACGGTTCAGCAGATCACGGCCGGCAGTAACCACACCTGCGCTATTGCTAGCGATGGCACGACGTATTGTTGGGGCGGCAACGCAAATAGCCAACTCGGAAATAATGGTGTCGGTACACAGACTCTTCCGACCGCCATTAACTTCGGAAGCACCGGCCTAGTAGGTGGAAAGACCGTCAAACAAGTCGAGGCTGGCAACTCTTATACCTGTGCCATCGCTATCGACGACACGGCCTATTGTTGGGGATTCAATGGTTTCAATCAACTCGGTGATAGCACTGCCTCTACTCGAGCCGTTCCCACCGCCGTCAGTTCCGGCAACACCGGCCTGGTGGGCGGCAAGCCAGCTGTCCAGATCGCGACCGGCAACAATCACACTTGCGCTATTGCTGGTGACGGCGCCGCTTACTGTTGGGGGAATAACACCTCCAGACAACTCGGCGACAACACCTCTGCCGTTACTCAAACTGTGCCATCGCCAGTCTACACCGTAACTTTGCCGATACCACAGTCGTCTTTGATATCGGCGGCACACCCGTGCCGTGCACCAATGTCACAGTTCTTTCGAATACCGAACTGACCTGTAAAACGTCGGCGCATGATCCGGGCTTGGTGTCTGTTACTGTGATGATAGGCAGCGAAATCGCCACCTTGGTGGCCGTGCCCGATCCGAACGGAGATGGCAAAATGCCGATTCTGGACAGTCAAGGCCGTTCGATCGGCGGCTTCCTTTACCTTGATGATCTCTTCATCGAAGTTGGCAGCGATGACGTAGTGGATCTTTCGATATCGCCCTCCGCGCCGTTTGACGAAGCTCCGCTAGTCGTTGTCGTGGCCACTAACAACCCGGGCGGTTACACCTTGAGCATCGAGAGCAAAGGCGCCAACCTCGTTTGTGCAGACAATCCCTCGCTAGTTATACCATCGACGGCCGTCAACACGATCGGTTTCGGCACCTGGGGCTACCAGGTCGGCACATCCACCACCGCAAACGGCTGGGCAGCCACCCCGACCACCATGACCCAGATCGCTTACAACGACCAACCGGTAGATCCCGAAAACACCCAGGTCAACTTCGCCGTTAGAGACGGCAATCCGATACCTTTGAGCCCCCGCTGTGGCAAATACGTCCAGGACGTCATCCACACCGCAATAGCTAATATGTAGTTATTTCTTTGTTTTACTTTCGCGATCTTTTCGTTTTTTCAAGAATACTATGATCACAGTAGTTATAAACACTGCCGCAATTCCGGCACTGATGAGTAGGTCTTTGACCGCAATAGTCATACCGTTGAACTGAATCGTCCCGGTGTTCGGCGGTTCCACGCCGTCTGGCCAATAATAGACTACCCACTCTCTAACCAAAGTCTCGCCGTTGAGCCCCGTCACCGTTAGAGTGATGACGTTTCTACCTATTTTTAGTCCGGGTATCCCGCCCGACGCTTCCTTGATGATATACGTCGCGTAACCGCTCGAGCCGGGCGCCAGCGGCGTGCCGTCATAGACGACCCCGACGTTGCCTTGGCTGTCTGTGACTGTTAATTGCACTCGGCTCAAGTTGTTGGCTTCGAGGTTGACGTTTAGCGGCAAGTCATTCCTATTCGCCACCATATCCGTCGTCGAATCAGACACATACGGTAAATTGTTGCCGTCTTTGTTAGTTAGTTTGGAATCGATAATTTCCGGTCCCGGTTCGCCCGGCAAAGTATAATTTATGATTAGCTGTCGATGGATATCTTCGGCCGGGCTGTTGATTGAGCTCGTCACATAAAAATCCAGGACGTTTTTCCCCACTTGCAAGAGACTAGCCAAACCGCTGTACTGTAGAATTTCGAACGTATCGCCCGTAGCATCAAATGCCGGATCGCCACTCGAGAAAATTTCGTTAAATATCTCCAAAGAAGCCGGGTAAGCACTATTCGTTATAGTCACAACCATTTGCGCCGCACCCTTGATAGTGGTATTAACAGTAACATTTGGATCGGTCACATTATATTCACCACTACTGTCCGGCGGGATTGGCATCCCCGTCGAATTGCTAACCAATTCACCGACCATCTCAGTACAATCACCGACGCACGTTACGGTCACGCTAACTGTGGTCGAACCTAGCACCCCCGGATCACGCAAGGTCATCACCACTTTGAACGCGATCGCACCTATCACCAAAACTCCAGCCACCGCGCCAACTATCCAGAGCCCTGGCTTGAATCGTTTATTCTTTTGTTTTCCCATGCATTGGCCTTTATTTAATAACAAACCATTACCATTTTATCATTCACCGCTACCGATTGTCAACTAGTGTTTTTCAGACTGTTTCTTCCCTTTTCCCTTCGATACCTTCATATATATCCACAGGCCTATTAACAGGATGGCCACGATAATCGCAACGATTAGGGCGATGGGAACCACCAACACTGTCCTGGTGAGTACTGTGGTTTCGCCAAGCACGGTGGCTTCGACTGTGACCTTGTATAGCCCAAGCTGCGGCGTTTTTTCCCACCTGTCCGTCATCAGTCGCTCGGTTTCCGCCATAACTAGCGATTTCTTGTTCTCAGAATAGACTTC
>Ga0123356_10001362_pt1 | contig 27032 bp, 18 predicted proteins | sample TergutEmb28metaG_2_FD_92546 | JGI IMG/M metagenome (GOLD analysis project Ga0123356, IMG submission 92546) | Embiratermes neotenicus P3 segment gut microbial communities from Petit-Saut dam, French Guiana - Emb289 P3 | ecosystem: Host-associated > Arthropoda: Insects > Digestive system > Gut ...
ACCGAAACTGAGCAAAATTCAAATAGGAAGTAGCGACGCGGTCGCATAAAGCGTAAGCCCAAGCTTAGCTTTATACGAATTTCAAAATGTGTTTTGAAATTAACTTCCGATAGTTTATATTATGCGAAGTTGAGTGTCGCGGGCAAGCTGGCTTGCACATGACCGAAACTGAGCAAAATTCAAATAGGAAGTAGCGACGCGGTCGCATAAAGCGTAAGCCCAAGCTTAGCTTTATACGAATTTCAAAATGTGTTTTGAAATTAACTTCCGATAGTTTATAATTAAAGCACTAAGACAAAGTACAAAAGAGAACAGCACTAACAAAAGGCAGGAAGAAAAGAGTTTATTGTGCAAAAATTGAGAAATAGAATTAAAATCAAATCATTCTTTTGGAAACTTGTGATACCGTTTACGATAGCGATTGTTTTGTTTGCCGGCATAATATCAGGCACCATTTACTTTGGCGACACGATTAAGTCGCTTGAGAGAAATGCAGTTGATGTTTTAAGAAACACTACAAAAGCCCGGGCAAGCCATGTAAGGCAGAATATAAAGGATTCGGCGGACATAGAAGATAGGCTGTTAGAGGTGATTGCTTCCACAGCGCAGGTGCTGGGACGCTTTGACGAAAGCACATTTGATGAACAATTCCTCATGCAGTTGCCACTGCATTCTACTCCTCAAATCGGAAAAAACAGCATCACGGATTTAGGTAATCCTGAAAAACCGCTTCTCACTGCGTGGTATCTTAAAGAAATCGTGCAAAAAATGGTTCCCATGCTTTGGGAAAACAGTTTGAGCGGTGTATATTTCATTTTAGAAAACGGTTCTGACGAAAACGAAAAGCACGCGTTGCATGTGAGGTGGCCAGACGGTCAAATGTTCACGCCAAACTTTTTGGAAGCAGAGTATTTAATTGCGCCTGTTGCCGTAACAAATTCACTTTTTGTGAACCCGCAAAAGCAAGAATTAAGAAAGGAAAGGCTTAATTTAGAAGAGAATGAAGAATTTGTGAATATGTACCGTGCGGTAATTGATACTGCCAAAACGGTAGCCCAAAGCGCAGAAAACGGTGCGTTCGTTAGCGCGCCGTCTTGGCAGGAATTTATGAAGCGGTATGCGCTTTTTTCTCCGCGGTTTGATTTTGTGGGAAGAAGCATTATTTCCTACAATGTGCCGTTAATGTACGGCGGTGTTGTTTATGGTCTTTTGGGCATTGAGATTTGCGCCGAAGAGATAATCTCTAAATTGAATCATTTTGAGATAGCCAATCACGACTTGAAAGGTTCGTATATTATTGCCCAAACGGCAAACGAAACGCATTTAAATACAATTCTGCATTCGGGAACGCTTTTTGACAACTTATACCAAAAAAGCGATCTTGCAATCACAGAAAAAATAGCCGAAAATTTCTATCGTCTTGAAAACGGAAAAGGCAATGTGCAGGTTTACACATTGATACAAACGCTTGATTTATACGAGGATTATTCCTTTTATGCGGACTCTTCCGCATGGGTAATTGCCTCAGTAATACCAAAAAGAGAGCTGTTTGACTTCCCACGGCATTTTTCAAGAATGCTTGGGGTGAACATTGGAATCAGCCTTATCTTCGGGCTTTTGATTAGCGTGGGTATCAGCCTACTTTTGTCGTACCCTGTAAGAAAATTGGCGAAAACAATGAAGGGTAGCGAAAAAATGGAAGATTTGGGCAAGACTAATATTTACGAAATAGACGAACTGGTGGGAGAAATAAAAAGCCTTGCCGTGAGGGTTAAGGAATCCGAGCTTGCGAGCAGTCGCATTGATGTTATGCTTTCTCAAATACGCCCGCACTTTTTGTACAATTCGTTGGTAGCGATACAAGAGCTTTGCCTAAGCGATCCCGCTCTTGCTTCCGAAATGATTCAGGACTTTGCGCAATACTTGCGGGGCAATATGGAATCCTTAAAAATCAAAGAATTGGTGCCGTTTGACAGAGAGCTTAAACATATTGAGAAGTATTTGAGCATTGAACAAAAAAGATTTGGGGAACGGTTGAAAATCGTGTACGATATGCAGGTGTATGACTTTAATTTACCTGTGCTTACCGTTCAGCCACTGGCAGAAAACGCGGTGAGGCACGGCGTTATGAAGCGGGATGAGGGCGGAACGGTTTGGATTTCAACGGCAGAGGATGAGGCGCATTTTGTGATTACCGTGAAAGATAACGGAATGGGCATGGTGGCACACAGCCCTTCGCAAAACGGCAATCAAAGCGTGGGGCTAAAGAATGTGAGAGAACGATTGGACGCAATGTGTGGCGGAACGCTTGAAATTACAAGCGAATGGGGAATCGGAACAACCGCGGTTGTTAAAATACCCAAGAACAGAGGACAGGCATAGATTGGTTAAATCAATATAAAAAAGAACCTGTGAAAATGCCCACGGGTTCTTTTTTGGTGTTAATTTGGTGTTGTTGGTGTGGTAGCATAATCATAGAGTTGAACGGTAATAAAATAACAAAAGCAGAGGTGGGCGCAAAAATGAATATAATTGTCGTGGACGATGAGCATTTAACCCTTAAAAACATAGGAAGGACGATAAAAGACGCGCTACAAATAGAGCCAGTGTGTTTCGTTAGCCCAAACGAAGCCCTCGCGTGGGCAGAGAGCAATAGGGTTGACATTGCCTTCTTGGATATTGAGATGGGCGGTATGAGCGGGCTAGAACTGGCAAAGCGGTTGAAGGAAATTCAAGGCAAAACCAATATCGTGTTTGTAACGGCATATTCGGAATACGCTATGGACGCTTTCACACTGTACGCAAGCGGATATATCTTGAAGCCTGCCACGCGGGAAGCGATAATCCAAGCGGTGGAAGAACTGCGGTATCCGCCCTCGCGCCAGCGCACCGCCAAAAAAATCAGGGTGCAGGCATTTGGTAATTTTGAAGTATTTGCGGGCGATACGCCACTCTATTTCCCAAGAAGTAAGGCAAAAGAATTGTTTGCGTATTTGGTTCACAAAAAAGGAACAAGTGCTACCACGGCGGAACTGACAGCGGTGCTGTTTGAGTACGATCTTGCTGGCAACGCCTCTTTGCGGAAACAAATCCAAACTATTATTTCCACCATGCGAAAGGTTTTGAGGCAGGCAGGGGCGGAAGATGCAATTATAAAAAGAACCAATAGTTTGCAAGTAGACGCAGAAAAAATAGATTGCGACTTCTACCGCTTTCTGCAAGGCGATACAGAAGCGGTGAACGCCTATACGGGGGAATATATGCACTGTTACTCTTGGGCGGATTTTACTTTGGGATATTTAGACGATAAAATGAAAAAACTATAGTTTTGCTTAAATCAGCATAAAAATGAACCCGCAAGAATGCCTGCGGGTTCATTTTTTTTGGTGTTCTTTCGGTGTTGGCGGTGTGATATCCTAATTCAGAATGGAATGGTTTCATAATATGAGCCAACGCCGTGCGAACAAAAGTGCTTTGAGGAAAACAAAGAGCAAAATAACAAAAAAGGATAAAAAAGAGGAAAGTTTTATGTTTACAAAAGGAAAAATGAAGTTATCGGGAAAGAGCTTTTTAATAGCACTTGTGCTATGTATCGCAATTAGTGCGATAGGGGTTGTTTCGGTGCTTACGAACCCAGAACACGCGGGGCAGGCAAGTGCGGTGCCTCATTCGCAGGTGTCGGTTTGGGACGGAACGGCGGATACCTCGTGGTATGTGGGTAACGAAAGCGCGACTTCGTACACGCTTACAAACGCCCGCCAACTTGGTGGTCTAAGACAGCTTGTGAACGCAGCTCAAGCGAACGCGGTGAACTTTTCGGGCAAGACGATTGTACTGGCTTCCGACATAGATTTAAACGGAAGAGCATTATCGCTTGGAAACTATAGCCAAGGCGGAGCGTTCGCAGGGAATTTTGACGGCGGACACCACACGATTTACGGTGGTGCAGGCTACACAGCAGAACCGCTATTCGCTTTTATCACACATAACAACGCATCGCAGTCTACCACAATCAAAAATTTGGTTTTAGACGGAATGCATTCAAATGCGGGCGGTAACTACAGCGGTCTTGGTCATATCGGCGGAGGGCTTGTGGGGCAGTTTTCAGGCGCAAACGGCAGTAAGCTACTTATAGAAAATATTTCGGTTAAAAACGCAATAATTTCAAAGGCTTCTGCGCCTACCGCGAATGTCCGCTTGGGCGGAATTATCGCGTATGTGAACGCGTGGGGTTCTGCTTCAAATACGGTAATCAGAAACTGCACTTTTGAGGGCGAACTTAAAGCGTGGAACGGCACTAACACAGATCGTTGGCAACACTTAGGCGGTATTGTGGGTGACGGCAGAAACTACACGGTTGAAGGCTGTTATTCAGGCGCGAATCCTGTTACAAACCTTGGCGTGAACGGAACTGCACGGGGAAGAACAAGGCTTGGAACGATAATAGGCGGACTTAGGGAAACAACTTCAAGAATAAGCCCTGATTTTCCTGACAATCCTACTAATCCGCTTACTATAGCGAACTTAAACATTGCAGAAAGCAACAACTACTATAATTACGACTTGTGGCGCACTTCTTTTTACAACGGCAACCTTGACGCGCCCCACGCAATGACTACTTTTACCGAACAGGGCAGTCCTAAGAGCATTCATGACGCGGCACTTAAAAACGGCACATTTTCCCGCGGGCAGGCTTACTGGCTTACGACAGATAGCCTTAATGTGCTTGAAATTTCAAGCAGTACCTCAACATACGGAATAACCGCACCGCCAAGCGGAGGCCCGAATTTCATTGAACTTGCGGCGTCCGCAGGGGCGGTAAATAATGACAGCCAGATTTATCAGATTTTTGACACTGTCCCCGGAACGACATATAATCTTAGCTTCCTATATAGGAATAGAACAGGGGTTGGCGTTCCTGCCAACCAAAGGGCGAGAATCAGAATCGGCGCGTATACCCCTGCTATGGACGCAAACGGTACGGCAAACGGAGTTGCGAACAACGCAACAAGCATAGCCACATACGCCACAAGAAAAGCGGCGTTGCAAACAATACCCGTGATAACAAACGGAAATATTACGGCAACAGGCAGTTGGGTTACAGTTTCAAGAACCTACACCGTACCTGCTAATCAAACAAGAACAGTTTTAGTGCTTGAAAACGATCCTAATTATCCTCTTAGCGGTTCGGGCAATATGGTGGCAAATATAAGCTTTGCTTCCGGCACGGCTTCACCGGGGAAAGCACAGCCGTTTGAAATTTTCCTTAACCCTCAGGCAGGAAACGACAGTTCGGCGGGTACTACGGCTACCACGGCAGTTAAAACGCTTGAAAGGGCGAGATTCCTTGTTCAGTACGGCGGAAACATTATTTTAACGGACTCTTGGGGTTTTGCTGGGGGGGAAAGCGGATTTATTCACATGACGGGGCTGGGGCAAAGGTCAACGCTCAGCAGACAAAACGATAGAACCATACAGGTTAGCGGAAATGTTAGATTTGATAGCATTACATATGACGGGGCATGCACAACAAACACGCGCATGGTTCAAATCGGGCCACCCGCACCCGCAACTTCGCAAGGAAGGGTTATAATTCATGAGGGCGCAACCTTCAAGGGGCATAGCAATACAGCGAGTCCGATTTCGGTAGGCTCAGGCGGAACTCTTTCGCTAAAGGGCGGAACGCTAACGGGACTAAGGCAAACAGGTGCGACTTCTATCGGCGCGGCGGTTCACATTTTTACGGGCGGAACTTTCAATATGTATTCCGGCACAATCTCAAATGTCCGCGGTCAGAACGCAGGCGCAATTTGGGTTGCTTCGGGGGCAAACACCGTATTTAATATGTACGGCGGAACGATAGAGGACAGCCACGCGATTGGCGGAAGCACTTCCATTATGTCTGGCGGTGCGGTTAACATTTCGGGCGGTGTGTTCAATATGCTGGGCGGAACAATCAGGAATTCTACCTCAGGCTATATCGGCGGAGGCGTTTCGGTAGTTTCTTCAGGAAAGGCAACAATGACGGGCGGTACTATTGAAAATAACACGGCAACAAGAAGCGGAGGCGGAATTTTAGTTGGCGCTACAAGCACATTTGAATTTATTAGCGGAACGATTTCAGGGAACAAGGCTTCGGGCGGAACAGGTCAGAGCATGGGCGGAAATGTGGCGGTAACAAGCGGTGGCACTTTTGAAATGAAGGGCGGAATCCTTGAAAAAGGCGAGGCAAGGCTTGGTGGCGGTATTTATACCCGAAACGATGTTTTGGCTACAACTCAAACTGCCGGAAACATTATAATAAGCGGTGGAACAATAAGAGATAATAAAGCAATTGACACAAACAAAAACAATACGGGCGGTGACGGGGGCGCAATCTGCGTTTTTGATTCGTCTGAAAGCGTTGTGTTTCAAATTACGGGCGGAACCTTCACAAACAACACCGCGGAAAGAAACGGCGATGTGATATACCTTGGCACACTCGGCGTTCTTGACATTCGGAACACAACTTTTGCCCGTTCTGCGCTTTCGGGTACGCGTTTTGAATTATATAATCTTAACGGCACGGTGAATGTGGCAGGAACAACCGATTTAGGCAGAGTGCGCACAAACAACTCTATGGTTAGAGTAGAGGGCGCAGTAAAGGCAGATATTACCTTCTCGGCAACAACTGTGTTTTTGAGAGCCACAGGCGCACTTGTTACGGGGGCGGACATAAAAATTATTTCCCCGCTTGCTGCCGGACAAAAGGTGGCAGAAGGCTTAAGCTATACAATGACGGCAACGGATACCGCAAGGTTTTCAGCCACTGGTTACACGGCTTCGCTTGAAGGAAACTCTGTTTTCCTAAAAGCACCAAGGACTGCGACTATCGCAATGCCTGCAACGGCAACATTCACGGGAAGCGCGCAGAATGTGAACACCGTTACCGTAACCCTTGCACCTGCGTCAGGCGGAACTACGGGTACGCCCACTTTAACATATTCACACGCGCTGTTCGTTTCGGGCAGAGCAAACGAAAGCTACACCTATACGGCAGGAATGCCCATAAATGTGGGGCGGTATGTAATTAAAGTGGACGCTTCTGCTACTTCCACGCATTCGGCAACCACAGGCTACTTTGATAATTATGTAATCGCACCGGCGGGCTTTGTTCTTAGAAACGACATAGGAAGCACGGTTAAGGATAAAGTGTACTACGGCGATATATTGACTTCTGCAATCACTTCGTCTGCAACAATCTCTCAGAGTCAGGCATTCGGGTATTCATGGCAAAGACTGCCAAGGGCAGAGTTCAATCCCGCACAAAAAACCAGCGGAAATTGGCAACAAGTAACCACCTCTCAAACTTACACCGTTAATCCTATAGACACCAACTTCGTAATCAGGTTGGCTGTTACAGGTTCGGGTAATTTTACGGGTACAGAGAATATATTCTTCGGCGAAGAAAGTGTTAGTGCAAAAACTTCGGATGAGTTTGTTCGCATTACGGACGAAAACGATCCGATTGTAAAAGAATTGGGTGAATATTTGGAACTTGGCGAGGACAAGACGGGTACGATTTTTTACGGAACATATTCCATAGAAATCACCGCAGGGGAAAACGGCAGAGTTCTTGTTTGGGGCTTTGAAGTGCAGGCAAACACATATCCCAGAGTACACATAATGGCACTACCGATAAACGAAGAAACCTATGTGTTTGATTCTTGGACTACAGACACGCCCTCTCAAGGAAGCGTGGCTTTTTACAATCTTTTCAGAACGACTGCAATGTCCACAGGTGCATTCAAGGTGCAGGCTAACTTTGGGCATGCAAGCAAGACGATTCACTTCAACTACAACCAGTCCAAAGGTATAGAAATGCTTGACGGTAGCATCTTCTTCCCCAAGCCCAGAAGTGCCAAGGATTGGATGGCAGACGGTGTTTTCAGTGTGGACACCACAATAACGAATCAATTCAAAGGCGGGGTTGCAACCTCAGTTTTACCTGAACCGCTTGTGTACTACGGGGAATTTGACGGCTGGTGGACGAAGGACGGAAAAACAGCAAATGACTACGGCACAAGGATTACTGACGATATACGCACGCTTGAAGACGGTGATACTCTGTGGGCGAAATGGCTTTATGACGAATCCGCGTTCCCTGTGGGCGTTTTTGCGGAAGGGCTTAAAGACAAAGCAGGTTCAAACGCGCCCGCAGTAGGGCTTGGCTTTGAAGATTTGTCTGACGCTATGTACTTCGTATCTTATGAAATGCAAGATATCACAGGCGCAATAACTTTCTATATTTACGGCGATATTTCCGAAAGCGAATTTGCCGAACTTAATTATACAGGGACTCACAGCATCACAATTACTTCCGGCAGTAAAGAGAATGGTTCTTCGCCAACCCCCGCACCCGCACGCACGGTTTTCGGCGGAATGGCGCCTGCTAACCACCCAGACTCTTCTGTTAGGGGCAAAGAAATTAAGCTTACTATCGCAAGCGGAAATGTAACTATTACGAATGTAAATTTCGTGAACTATAATATCACGCTTTCTAATCCCTCAAGCACTTTGAGTATTGACGAAGCGGATTTATCGCTTATTGCACAGGCAGGATACACGAACACAAGGGTTATAACGGTTGTTTCGGGAACCCTTTACCTGCTTAACGGAACCCTAAAAGGCTTTTACGACATAGACGATTTGGCAGGCACTGCACCCGTATATGTAATGAGCGGAACGGTTCGTTACCGCCATGATATGAAGGTTTTCGGAAATATCCTTATCGGGCCTTCGGGCGCGATAGATATGGTTGACACTATGGCAAACGGCGAATACTTGATTCTTACCCTTGCGGACATAAACGGTTCTGCTATAGTGGCAGTGGCGGGATACACGGGAAGAAGGCTTGTTCTTGATTCGGTTTTTGCAAGAAGTAGCTTCGGCAGGGTAAAGATTACAAACGGCGGAATTACTACAATTAGGGTAGGAAACGGATTGTGGACTGCGCCCAGTAGCGCGATAGTTGCCATGAGAAGCCCGCTTGGTGATTTAGATCCTGAGTTCACTCTTGGTTATACTACGCTTCAAGAAGCAATAAACGAAGCAACTGCGGGTGAAACCGTGTATTTAGTCCGCCGTGTTTCGGGGGATACGGTTGCGGGAATTGAACTCACCGAAAGCATAGTAGTAAATAAAAATATCAGCTTAACTTCAGGGCTTCGTTCTGTTAGCGGGCCTTACCGCACTATCGTAACCATAAACGACACCTATATGGCGAACACAAACACGCTTATAGGAAATATTGAAATCGGCGCGAACACAACGCTTACCATTGACGACATTAGGATTTTTGGGGAAATCAGCGGAACTAACAGGAACACTTCTATCCTGAACATGAACGCGATTACTTCGGGGCAGAGCAATATCTTCCTGCACCTTACAAATGTAAATGTTTCTTCGCTTTCTGTAAGATTGCACACAGGAATGAGCCTTGTGAACGGAAGTTTTGTGGCGTTCAGCGGATATTCACGCGGTATGATTATTTCCACAGGAACAGAGCAAGCGGACATTTCGTGCTTTGAGTTACTGGGTGAAAATAGTGAAGAGTTTGAAATAAGGCTTGATCTAAACACCGCGAGGATTTGGGAAAGGCCTATAATCACCGTTTCCCAAAACGGCTTCCCCCGTGCTGACGACACCGATACCGTGAGAGGTATTACGGACAGCGGAACGGCGATAACCTACCATTATGCTTTATTTGAAGAAGCCAAAGGCTCTTACTTCGGGGATTACACAGGTTGGACAGCGGGGTTGCCTACGGACGCAGGAAGCTATGTAGTCCGTGCCACAAGCACCCAAGACGATTCCAACTACTGGTTGCAAGGCTATGCATATTGCTTGCTTACCATTCAAAAGAAGGCAGGTTATGCGTCTTTGACTGTGGAAAACCAAGAACTTGTGGACACCGTAAGCGATCCTAAGTGGACTGCTGTGTGGCATATCGGAAGTGGCGATTGGCATACAAGCTGGGACGATAGTAAGTCCGCGCCCGCGCCCTCTGTAATCTTCCACAAATTGAATGAGGACGGAAGCTATACAAAACTTGATTCCCGCCCCACAGCTTCGGGATATTATTTGATTGAATTGGTTTTCGCAGAAAGGGACGATTTCTACGAATATAGGCTAATGGTTGAATTTAGGGTTTATCTCAACGCAGATTTATTCTTGGATATGTTTTCTGGGGAACGGGGCAATGACGAAATCAACATTAGCGACATTCTTGACAAAAAAGTCAGCGATATAACAAAAGCCGACTTAAAAGATATTTTAGACGCATTAAAAGCGTATGACGAACTGTTAAGTGAAGTTTCAAAAGAAGACACGCGGATTGTTGACGCGAAAAAGGATCTTGACGAAAAGCTGGCAACCGCACTTCTTGATAAGTTTACTTTTGATCATGAGGATGCGATAGAGTTTGAAATAGACGGCAAGGGCTTGGGAATAGGGGAATTGGAAAATGCTATCCGCGACATAAGGACGGCACTTGAAGAGTACGATTCAATCTTTGACGAATTTACCGATCCGGACGCAAGAAGGGCGATAGAAGAAAAGTTCAGAGAAACAAAAAACAAACTTGAACAATCGCTAAGGGATGCCGAAGTAGAGCTATTCCGCGAAACTTATAAAGATATCCTTCTAAAAGACGAAGAGGACATAAACGGCTTTGATCTTGAAACGATATTGGAAGCGTTAACCTTTTATGACGGATTGAGCCACGGCGCGAAGATTGGGCTTGATGACGAATACGCAGATTTATTGTTAAAACTTAGAAAAGCGTTTAAAAAGAGCTTTGAGGACACATTTGAATCTCTCAATAAGGACTATGAAAAATTAACAGCGGAAGACTGGCAGGAACTTGTTAACGCGCTTGATTACCTTGAAAACTTAAAAACCGAACTGCCCGCCGAGCTTTCCCAAAGGCTTACCGAAGCAGGCTTCTTTGAAGACGGTTGGATTGAGGAAACAAAAATAGAAATTGAAGAGCGCATTAAGTACGCGAAAGCCGAAAGGTTTTTAGATGAGTATGAAAGGCTTTTGAGTGAAGAGCCGTCCGAGCAGGTGATTTCGGATATCAAATACCTTTTGGGTGAGCTTGAAATAATAAGTGAGTTTACGAAAGATCGTATTGTGGATAAGAGCAAAGTGAGAGAGGGCGTTAAAGACTTGGCGAATATCGCAGAAGCAAAAACGGCACTTGAAGAAAGAATGACGCTTGTTGAAGAAGTTCTTGCTTTCCGTGAGGATTATTCGGATAGCGATAAAGAGTCAGACATTCTCACAAAAACCGTTCTCACGGTAAAGCCTGCCGACAAGGGGGACATTTTGGACGCTTTGGAAGCATATGGGAACCTGTCTGAGAAAGCTAAGGAATTACTCTTACCCGAAAAAGGCTTGCTTGACGGATTGCTTTCTCAAATAGAAGAGTGGGAAAACACCGTAGAAAAGTTTATTGAAGAGTATTTATCCAAGCCCGGATTTATTTTAATCGGCGAGCTTACCCTTGACGAAGTGATTGCAGGTATTGAAACTCTTGAGAATATGACGGACGAAGAGCAGGAAATCTTCATTCGTGAAACAGGCAAGCCGATCGGCGATATTTTAGGCGAGTTGAAAGAGAAAAAATCCGATATTGAGTACCAAAACGCAGAGCAAGACGCAAGCAAATTTAAGGAAGACCACCGCGAAATTTTGGATAAGGTTAATATCGGCGAAGGCAAAGAGTACGATCTTAAAAATGAAGAGTTAATCTACATAATCAATGCTTTAGAGGATTACGAAAATCTTTCTGATCATGCAAAATCACTTTTGATTAAGGAAAAGGAACAGCTGGATATTGCTTACGAGTTCCTTTCAAACAGAAAGGCAGACGACTACATAAGCGATTTCAGCGAGCTGTTTGAAAAACCGTTAAGCGAAATCAGCGTGGGCGATTTGGCAGAGATTTTGGAAGCGATAGAACGATACGAAGATCTTCACCCAAGTGTAAAAGATTTGATTGAAATCAAAACGGGAAGAGATTCTGAAGAGGTTTTGGCAATTCTTGAAGAGAAAAAAGCCACCGCACTTGAAAAGCTAATTGCTTACGAAAAACTTGCTGAGGAATTTATAAGCACTTACGGCGGGCTTTTAGATAAGAGCGTGGGCGATATTGTAATATCTGACCTTGGCTTGGTTCTTTCCGCAATAAGCGACTTTGAAGATTTCCCCGCGGAAGTAAGGGATATGATTTCAGAGATAATAGGAAAGTCAGTTTCTGAAATTGAAAGCGATCTTAGCGCAAAGAAAGCGGTGATTGATTTAGCCGAAGAATTCAAAGCAGATCACAGTGATATTTTAAGCAAAAATATCACAGGTGTAAAGGCTTCGGATAAGGAAGCTATTGTGTCTGCCTTGGAAGATTACGGCAAACTTTCGCCCGAAGTAAAAGTTCTTCTGATATCCGAAAAAGCAAAGCTTGACCAAATGTTAAATGTGGCGGACGCACTGGCGGACTTAGAACACAAGGTTTATATCGTTGAAGGGTTTGTTGTGGACGGAAACGGAAAGGAAATTTCTGGCGCAGAGGTTGAAATAACGGTAAACGGCACTAACCGCACCACTGTTACAAACGAAAACGGCAGATTTACTCTTGCAGGCATTCCTAACGGAATTTACAATGTAAGAATGACTGTTGGCGGAAAGACTATTACGCGTATGGCAAATGTAAACGGCTCAAACACAGTCTTAAGCGACACAGTCATTTCAGGGCTTAATGTGAGCGGAAACATTGAAGTAAAGCCCGGCGCACCCGATGCGAAAGCTGACGGAATGGACGAAGTGGCAAATGACGAAGATTTAATGACAAAGAACCTAACCGAGGAAGAGGAAGTGGCTATTTCCGGTGGCGGAAGCGCGGAAATGACGCTTACAGTGGAAGCGGTGGAAACTAACACTGTAATTAAACCTGACGCAGGAAAAACAATCGGGCTTACGCTTGATATTACAATGGTTCGCACGGTGTTTGACGCAGACGGAATTCAAGTGGGCAAAAGCCTTGTTAGCACGCTTAATTCGCTTGTAGCCATTGCTATCCCGCTACCAAGCGACATTCAGGGTATGGCAAACTATGTTATTTACCGTATGCACAACGGTTCAAGAGATATAATTACCGCCGTTCCCAATGCTTCGGGCGAACACTTTATTCTCTCTCAGGACGGCGCATACATAATAGTTTACACCAAAAACTTCTCAACCTATTCAATAGGCTTTGATAAGGTAGACGACAGCACAGGCGGGCAGAGAAACATTTGCTGGATTCACTGGTTATTACTTGTTTGGATTCTTCTGTATGTAATCTTCGTTCTTATCATTATGGTTGTGCTTGAAAAAGTTAAGCACTTGTCGCAGATAATCGGCTGGGCTGTGTATGTGGTAGGATTTATCGTTATCTCAATATTCCTTTCGTGGGATGTAATGTGCATAATGTTCTTCATTCTTGGCGTAATAGTAGCACTGGCTTCGCTTATATACTGGTTAAGGTATAAGGAAGAAGGCGGGGAAGTTGAAGTCCGCGTGCGCAAGGTTAGAGAGCCAAAACCCTCAAAAGAAACCAAAAAAGAAACCAATGAACTTAGCGAAGGCGAAGAAGTTTCTTTAACCGAAGAAGAGAGTCTTGAAAAGGACGAAAGTGAGCTTGAAAGGCTTGAAGAAGAAAGGTTACTTAGGATTATCGCTGAGAAAAAGGCGGAATCGGCGAGGATTGCGAAACTTAATGACGAGGAAGCGGCGAAGGCAGAAGAGGAACGCGCTAAGCAAAGGCTTTTGTTTATCCAATCTGAAAACGAACGGATACAAAAAGAAAGAGCCGAGCTTGCTATTAAAAATTCCATGTTCAAACTTTCCCGTGAAGACATTTTAGATAAAATGGACGAAATGTCCTCAGACAGGCTGGATTTCCCCGTGGAAGCAAATGTCCGCGAACGCACAAGCGAAAAGGGTTGCGACAGCCTAAGGGCAGGCGCATGGACTTTTGCAGTTATGTACGAGAGCAAGGCGGGCATAATTAAGTTTATGGCGCGCATGGACGAGGCTTATGCTTTAAGCCTGATTAAAGATCATCCGTCCGTGGAGGCGAGCAGTTTCGGGGACGGTGAAAACTGGTATAAGGTTATAATTGATTCCACCTATCTCTCTAAGAAAGAAGTGCTTTTAATGCTTGATAACTGGTATGCGTTTGTTGTAGGCAAGTATTACAAATACGAGGCAAAAGAGAAGAAGTACCAAACAGACGAAGCTATGGCGCAAAAAGACAGCGAGAATGTTAAGAAAGTTTCAGCGAGTGCGTCTTCGGCGGATAGCGCGGTAGAGCAAGCAGAAAAGGTTCAGGCGGAAAGAGAAGCGGAACTTCTGAAAAACAAAAGTTTTGAAATCACCAAGCAGGAAATAGCCACTCATATCAAGGAACAGTTTAGCACAAATGTTGAAGTTTCTGAGCGTGAACTTGCAAGCAGTACGGGTATGCCCCTTTCAGACACTTACTTTACACCGCACGGCATTTCAGACACGGGCAAGAAAAAGAGGGTTTGCTATGCGTATGTTTATCAGCTTAAAGACGGCAACATTAAAATTATCGCAAAACTTCCCAAGGTTTATTCGGAACGGCTTTCAAAAACCCACACCACTCTTTGCCGTTCAAAGTTCCCCGCAGGAAAGAACTGGTATGTGGCTTTTGTGGATTCGTCCTTTAAATCCTCAAGCGATTTGTTTGCCATTCTAACCCGTGCGAAGAGCTTTGTGGAAAGCACAGAAACAAGAGATTAAGTGTTAAAGAAATTCACCTAAAAGAACGCATAAATATAACAAAAAAAGGAATAAGAAGAAATGGCTGAATTTGAAAAATGCAAAGTTCAAATGTCGCAGAGTGCGGCGGAGTACCAGCACCAAAAGAAAGTGAAGATAATTAAGAAAAGGATAATCTATATATCCTTAGCGTCCCTTCTTCTTTTGTTCGTGGTTTTTCTGATATTAACCCCCTATATTTTCGGAAAGGACTCTGCAACGGCGCGGATTACCGAAGAGTTTTTTGAAGATTTAAGCATCAGCCAATTCTTTGAAAGCAGATTAGGCAATATAATCCAAACCATTACTTCCATTGTAATTATGGTGGGGGTGTTCCACGCGCTAAAACTTTTAATGAAACTTTTGTCTTTAGGAAGTAGCAAAGGAAAAACCATATTAGAGCTTGTAACCAGTTTGGTTAAGTATGCGTGCATTGTTGTTCTTGTGGGCATGATATTGTCCGCGTGGGGCGTGGATACGGCAGCACTGCTTGCAGGTATGGGCGTTGTGGGGCTTGTAGTGGGTTTGGGCGCGCAGAGCCTTATTTCCGATATGCTTAGCGGAATATTTATCGTCATAGAAAATGAGTTCAAAATCGGCGATATAATCACCATTGAAGGTTTCCGCGGAGAGGTTGAGGAAATTGCCCTAAGAACCACAAAAATCAGAAGTGCCACAGGCGATGTAAAGATAGTTAATAACAGCTGTATCAAGAGCCTCATCAATATGTCTATGCACCGTTCACTTGCTTATATTGACATAATGATAGGTTTAGACGAGGACTTGGAAGCCGTGGAAGAAATCATAAAAAACGAGCTTGACGCTATTGCAGATAAGTTCCCCGTAATCACCGAAGGGCCATGGTACAAAGGTGTTTCCGAAATAACCCCTAACGGAATGTTTTTAAAAGTGGCAGCAAAGTGTGACGAAAGCGAAAGGTTGCAGTTTATCCGCGACTTAAACCGTGAAATTAAGCTTCTCTTTGACAGAAACAACATTAAACTTCCCCACCACCAAGTTGAAATCCACGAAGAGCCTTTACAAAACGGTTACGAGCGCAAGGAAACTTCAAAACCCGCCACAAAGAAGCCTCAAAAATAGGCAGGCGCACCGTACACGGCAAAAGCAATAATTAACCGCCTCTTTCGCTTGCAGAGAGGCGTTTTTATTTTAGCTTAATTAAAAGTACCTATTTTGACTCAGGAAATGTACTTAAAACTGATTTTATTCAGTTGCACAGTTGCACGAAAAGGGGTATAATCAAATGAAAAGAGCGAATTTCTTACCACTGGAGCATAGTGTAATGGCAACACAAGGGACTCTGACCTTGAAACGATATGTAAGAAAATCGCCGTTTTCGCACGAAAACACCAATTATCAATCTACTTTCTGCTTTTGACCCAAATTTTGACCCAAGAAGTGTACTGAAAAATGTACCAAAAAAAGAGCAACCATCTTAGGGGCTGTTTTAGCATGTATTCAACAGTTTTTCTGCTTCCATTCCCTCGCGCTTTTATGTTTGTGCATTCCTTTTCGGCTTACCGCTGTTTCTTATAGGGTATCACACACCCTCACTTTTGCCAAGCAATCGCCATTCCGCTCTTTTGCGCGCAAAAGAGCGCAACGGCGCGGTTGTATTTTTTGCTAAAGCAAAAAATCTTCCCCGTCAAGCATGAATTGCGTGGCAAAAGTGAGGGAGCGTGATACATTTTCCTATAAAACAGCGGCAAGCCGAAAAAGGAGCATAAAATGCAAGCACAAACAAAAAAACTTAATCTTACAGACTACGAGGGCGAATGGAGCGCAGATGAAAACGCTTACTTGCTCACATTTGAAAGCGAATCAGAAAACCTGCCACGGTTCGCACTCATTCAAGACGAGGACGAAATCATACACTGCGGTTTGACCGAGGTATTCCGTAGCAGGTTTTCTGATTCGCTTACGGCAGTTTACGCGCCATTAGCGTAATTTAACACTTTTCAATTTTATTTTAAGGAGATTTATAAAAATGTACAAAAAAGAAATAGTAACTTACGAAATGTCAGCTTTTGATTTCAGAGTTTTTTATATTTATTCAAAAAACAACGAAACAATAATACTTGACGAAAACAACATTCAGGTTTCAGTAACTCTCGCACAAGAGATTTTAAAGAAACATATTGAGGAAGCAAAAATTACAGCCACTTACAAAAACATTAAAAACTTTGAAGAAGTGGAATATGACTTTTACGATAATCTTTCATCTGAACGATTTAAAAAACGCAACAAACACCACCAAAACGACTATCAAAAAGAGGTATACGCAATATGAATATTGATATTAAATGCAAATGTATCGGAAGAGACTATAATAAGATGGGTTGCGATTCCATAGAAGATTCACCATTCAATCGCGGAACTTGCCATTCATGCGCGCAATTTGGTTGTGGCTACGAGTGGAAATGTGAAGATTGCCCAGTGAGCAAATGGTGCAATTACTACGGGATTAAAAGCGTAAAGCAAACCGAAGATTTTCAAAACAAAAAGACAACAAAAGGCTATAGGGGCAAAACACTTATAGAATTTTATCCAATCGGAAGTAAATTACTATTGACTAAAACAGAACAAGGAGTGTATAATATGAATGAGGAAAGTAAAATGAGAGTTCCAAAAATCTATCTTGAGACAACGATATTTAACTATGTGTTTGAACATGGCAGAAAAGACGAACAATCTCAAACAATTAGACTTTTTGAAGAAATCAAAGCAGGTAAATATCTCGCTTACACATCTCAATATGTGGTGGATGAGCTTGACGATGCGCCAGAACCAAGACGAACCCAAATGTTTGATCTCTTAAAAGAGCATAAAATTGGATTGATTCCCAGCAGTGCTGAAATTGAACGCTTAGCTAATGTTTATATCGCAGATGGCATTATTTCCAAAAACTATCTTACTGACGCAAGGCATATTGCGGCAACAAGCGCAACAAACTTAGATGTTATTGTGAGTTGGAATTTCCAGCATATCGTTAGGCTAAAAACAATTGCAATGACGGAAATAGCAAACCTAAAAGAAGGATACAAAAAAATAATTATAATTTCACCAAGAGAGGTAATTGATCATGAACGAATATAAGATGCTAAAAGAAGTTCACGAAATTCGTGAAAGAATTCACAACAGAACCAAAAATCTTTCTCCAGAAGAGCTTCAGGCATATTGGGATAGAAGAAATTCCGAAATTGAAGTGTCTTTAGCAAAGATGGGTCTTAAGTTTGCGCCAGCTTCCACGCCCGGTTATAAGATAATAGTAAGCATAGATAGCTAAACCACACAAAAAACTTAATAAAATTTTAATACCCCCGAGGCTTAAAGCTTCGGGGGTGTTTTTATTTATACAAAAAATAAAGGTGGCGACCTTAAGACGCAAAGGAGAAACAATTATGACAAACCATGAACAAGAAAAACAAAAACTAAAAGAAGAGAACACTGAAACTTGCAGGCATATTGCGGAAAAACTGCAACAGTATGTTGACAGAGAACTTCGCGTATGCCCCGAATGCGGGCAAACATTTGTCTATGACGACAACGCTGACCAGTTAGTAACTCTTTGCCCTCTTTGCCATGCTGAAATAGATGTGGAAGATTTGGAAACGCCAAGCCTGCACAGTTACTTTTCCGACCATCTCGGCGAAACCTTTCGCATAAACGGCAATCGTGATTATGAAAGCGTTAGGGTAATGATTACTTGTGGCGGCCCGAATATCTATGTAGATACCGAAAGCAAATGCGTTCAGCTATATTGGGGGGGCGATGAGGCGCACTATTCATTAAGCAATAAAGTCGTAGCCGAAATAAACGAAATCTTTGAAGAGATTTGGAACAATCACTAAACAAACAAAATAAACAAAAGGAGTTTCTAAAATGAAAAATTCAAAACAAAACACAGTATCCCAAAATGTAGTAGAAGCCCGTGCAGACGGGCTTTTACAATTCCAGCAACTAATTATTAGCGATGCAGGAACAATCACAGCAGAGCAAAAGCAGTTCGTTGATTTGCATAAAGAAATTATGTATCACGGTGCTATGGCGGCGGAACACCTAATCAGGCTGGCGTGCAGTCTTAAGCAAATGAAAGACAAAAAACTGTACGCAGTGGCAGGGTTTGAAACCTTTGGCGACTACGCCGAAAAGGCAGTAGGGTTTAAGGAAAGACAGGCTTATAACTATATTTCCACATACGAAAACCTTTCAGAAGAGTATTTGCAGTTGAATGCAAGCCTTGGCATAACAAAGCTGTCATTGCTTGCGGGCGCGCACCACGAAACGCGGGAAGAAATTATTAAGACAGTTGAGGTTGAATCAGTTTCCGTTAAAGAATTGCAAGCGCGCATTAAGGAACTTGAGGACAATAATGGGCAACTAACCATGGAACTAAGTGTGCTTGAAAAATCTGCCAAAGATAATAACAGCGCAGAGGAAATCAAGCAGGCTAACGAAATAATTGCCGATGCTAACAGTAAGCTGTCAAAAGCAAACAAGGAAAAAGAAGCCCTTGAAAAAGAAATTGCAAGCTTAAAAAGCGCAACGGCAAAAGTGGAAACAGTGAAAGATCCCGAAACAGAAGCTAACCTTAAACGCGCAGAAAAACAGCTTGAAAAGGCTCAAGACGAATTAGCCAGAAAAAACTGTGAAATAGAGGCACTCAATAAAAAACTTGCTACTTCCGATGCCGAAATGACGACATTTAAAGTCAAATTTAAAGATTTGCAAATGTTGGGAGCTGAAGTTATGGCACTGCTACAAAAAATTGAGGGTAGCAATCAAGCCAAATGCAAATCTGCGCTTAAGAAAATGATTGAGGGGTGGAATTTATGAACGGAACAGAATTTATAAAAATGATGTATCAAGATATTGAAACGCACGAAGATAAAGAAATCCTTGGGCAGGTAGTTGAGGCTATGAAAGAAGTGGTGGCAATGAATCCGTTTTGCGAAATTGACCAAGAGGGGAAAACACCTGAAGGTTTGTACAAGGCGATGGCGGAACACGCAAAGGAAAACGCCACTAAAGGTGCTTTTTGCTTTACGCCCAAAATGACCTTAGATTTTACATCAAAGTATTTAGGACTGAGTGAGGCGAGCAAAAAGATTATAGAAATTGAAGATTTTATTTAGGCGGTGAATTATGGTGTATAGAACTAAGAGAATTTCAAAAGCAGCAAAAATCAGCAGAGAAGAAGCGCACTATGCAATAATGCACGAGGCACACGAGTTGCCTAATAACTTTAAAGAATGGCTAAACGATAAAGTTTTTGAGAAGTATATGTTCTTTAAGAAAAATGACAACGGAACATACACGGGCTATTGTCAATGCAATGCGGGCGGGGTAGAAATATCCCGTCCGCGTTCGGGTAAATATGGCGAGTGTCCTGCTTGTGGTGCTAATGTAAGGTTTAAAAATGTGCAATACAACCAGTGTTATGAAAGGCAAATCGTGGCTTATTTGCAAGAAACATCTATAGGTTGGATGCAACGGCTATTTGTTTCGCATAAAGACACAAGCTACAATGCGAAAACCGGGGTTCTCGTTCGGATTTATAACTGCGAAGACCAGCGCGACCACATTAATTACGATGATAATAGCAAATGGAACTTCCACCCTTATTCGCGGTATTGTCCAGATACCAAAAGCTACGCAACAAAGTGGCTACATGGCAGGGGAAATATACACGGCGCAGGTTACTATGGTTGGATTGCAGAAGATTGCCCAATAAGCACATATCCCTATAACATTGAAAGGCTCTTCAGGGGTTCAAAGTATAAATACTTTTTAACAGAAAAAGCAACAGAAAACATGAAAGCTAATATGTTTAGATGGTTGTATATGTGTCTTAAGTATCCGCAAATGGAATTGCTTATCAAGGCAGAGTTGTACAATTTAAGTCTTGATTTCCTCAAAAGAAGCACAGTATTAAACATGAACGGAAAAACGCCGAAAGAAATTTGTGGGCTTGCAACCAAGGAAGATATTAAATTCGCCACAAAATTTAATCTTAATGCCCGTCAAGTCAGAGCCTATAATTATGTGAAATTATGGAAGAAAAACGAACCAAGTATTCCTGCAATAGATTTTATGGATACATACATTACTCATTTCGGCAGAAATGACACACTTCCGATATCCGAGGAAAAGCTGTATAATTACTATCTTGCACAGAATGGGAAGTATCTTCCGCATAATTTTATTAGGGATTATTTAGATTACATCAGAGCTGTAATTTACTTAAAAATGAATGTAGACGATACAAAGGTAAAAACGCCGAATGACTTTAAATATAGTCATGATATTTTTATTGCGCGGGCAGAAGAGCTTAGAAGAATAAATCTTCAAAAACAAGAAAAAAACCGCAAAGCCAAAGAAAAAAGGAATTTCAAAAAATTAATTGCAGAATATGCTAAAAAACTTCCATATGCGGATAGCAGGTTTTTAATTGCAGTGCCGGCAACGCCTAAAGCGATAAAAGAAGAGGGCGAAATGCAAGGACACTGCGTTGGAAGCTATATTGGAAGGGTTGCCAAAGGAACATCTATAATCCTATTTTTGCGCAAAACAACAAAACCAGAAATCCCGTTCTACACAATTGAATTGTCGGAAGAATTTCAATTAGTGCAATGTAGAGGAAAGGGCAATATTGCCATGCCTGAAAATGTGGAAAAATGGCTTAACCGATATGTCAAAAGAATACAAAATCAAATGCAATGCGCAAATTAAAACTATTTGCAGTCAACTGCAATTATCACAACAAAAGATTTAAAGCTGTGCCAACGGCTAAACGGGCAAAGGAGTTTAATTATTATGAATAAAAGATTTACTTATTTCTATTCGCTATTATTTCAAAAATGGGGAATTTTTGATGAACATAACAAGATGGTTTCGCACTATGAAGAAAGCGAATCAAAGGCGTTCTTCTGCTGTATGCGCTTTAATAGGGAAGCATTAGAAGGCAAAAGATGAAGAAGCAATATGCTAATTAGGATTGACTTATTATCATAAAAAAAGTATTATTAGAGAGGTGAAAAAATGGATTTTTTAAAGATTGACAAACTTAAAGCCGAAATAGATAAGGTGCGCCCGTTTGACGGCGAAATACTAAAAGAGTTGCAGGCATATTATCGCGTGGGACTCACATATTCTTCTAATGCTTTAGAGGGCAATACACTTACAATAAGTGAAACCAAAATTCTTCTTGAGGACGGGTTAACCGCTGGCGGTAAACCGTTAAGAGAAACATTTGAGGTTTTGGGACACGCCAAAGCATACGATTATATGTTTTCGTTGCTACGCGAACGCAGAATAACCGAAAATGACCTACTTACCATGCATAAGCTTTTCTACTCGGACATTGACGCAAACAATGCAGGAATCTACCGTAATAAGACAGTATTTATTACAGGTTCAAGCTATCCGGTTACCGAGGTTAAAAAGATTAGTTCCGAAATGGCGAAACTTATGGTGTGGGCTAAAGAAGAAAGGAGCAAGTATCACCCGGTAGAATTTGCAGCACAACTTCATAAGCGTTTCGTGTTCATACACCCTTTTATTGATGGTAATGGCAGGCTCGCACGCCTTATAATGAACACCGTACTTATTCAAGATGGTTACATGATGGCAATTATTCCGCCTGTATTGCGAAGCGAATATATAAGTCTTTTAGAAAAAGCCAGAAAAGACGATAAGCAGTTTATTGAATTTATTGCTGCTCGTGTATACGAAACTGAAAAAGAAATCATCCGCCTATTACACATAAAAATTTAATCAAAATCAAACAAACATTACACACAAAATACTAAAGCCCTCTGAAAACAGAGGGCTTTAATAATTTAAGGAGAATTTATATGACAAAAATTGTGCTAAAAAGATGTGGCAGATATGCCCTAATAGCAATTATGTATGATAGTAAAGTACACGAGTATGTGTGTGCTTGCGGTTATAATGATAAAACGCATCAATGGAATCAGGGATTTTACTCTTTTGACATCAATGTTGCGTTAGATGAATTTAATAAAAGAAGTTCGCCGTATTGCAGTAAATGCGAGTACACTAATGAGGGTTGCATAATATGCAAAAAATTATGGCAATACTAACTTTTAACTTAACAAATCAAAAATTAGAAATAACTGTTGATAAGGCGGTTTATGCCGCCTTATCTCAAACAGACAAATTGCGCCTTAAACAAGAATATGATTGGTGGCGCATTGACTGCGTTTGGCGCAGTAAAAGAACAGAGCCAAAACTTACTATAGCAAAAGAGCTTGCGGAAGAATTGTTTAGCTGTTATGAATTAATAATTAAGCCAAATTGTTAGTAAGGCAAATCCCCTTCCGCGATGCTATTTTTCATGCACACATCTGTTGCGGGCGCAAACGGAATATTTTTATCTATCTGTGTAATTTGCTCGTAATTCCGTTTAGATAGCAATCCTGTTGCAGGTTGGTTGGTGTTGAAAGATAATTGTTCGGGCTGTTTTTCTTTAATCGGGAATTCCCGTATTTCATGTATTCTGCGCTTAAAAGCTACCCATGTTTCAGGTTCGGTTTCTTGCGTTTTTGTGTATTGTTTATCTATAGAAATATTGGATATTATGTAAACCTTCGTATAACACGCTATGCGATCTTGATATCTTGCAGGGAGTGTAAGAGGGTAAATGTCAAGATAGTTAAGCATATTGCTAATCGGTATGCCACTTCTAAATTCTTCAAATACGATAACCTCTTGTCCGCGGTAACCGTCAAAGCGTTCGTGTCCGAAGCGCGCGTAATTTGAAAACCGATAAACATTCCTAAAGCCGTGCCTTTCCATAACATGCCTTGTTTTACCGCTACCAGCTTTGCCCCAAAGATATACAACATTTAGCATTCTCGGTTCGTTGCCGAATCTCTCTTCAAGATAATTTTGTCTGTACTTTTCGGCAAACTGTTCATACTTTGCAAACCTTGCGCCGTATTTTTCCGCAAGGGCATAACCCGTCATACCTTCTTTAACGGAATCCATTATGTCGTATATATCCGAGCGCTCACCATTTTTTGTAAAAGTGCCGTGTTCATAAATATCGCCCATGCGGGTATCAGCCTTATCCGCGTAATCATTTACCTTAAGAATATAATCGCGGGCTTGAATGCGCGTTCCCTTCCTTGGGTCTATGTGGGCATTTGGCTTAACATTAGGTTCGGAAAATATATTTTTGATAGTGCCAAAATCTTTTGGTTCGCTAAACTCAATATAGCCCTGATAATGTTCTGTTCCTTTTTCGCCTTTCTCTCTGCCAAAGACGACATACTTAACATGCAATAGCCCTTTAAGATAGCCCAATAAGGCTTCCTCGGTTTGTTCGGGATTATTTATTGTAAACAGCCAATTACGGCGACGGAGTTGTTTGCTTGATAGGGTAGCGGTATTTTCTGTTTGATTAGGTTGCATATGAAATATATCCTTTCAATGTATTTTGGTTTAAAATAAGAGGGTGATTGAAATCACAGAATCACATAGTAGCCTAAAGGGTAATACTAACCTTTAGGCAAACTTTAAAATGCAGATTACTTTTCGTTAAGGTAAAAGAAACCAAAACCAAGCGGCGGTTCACGGCTAAACCGCCTTTGTGAACCGCGCGCTTTTATTGGTTTTTTGCTTATCTTTTTTGAATAAAAACTTTATCAAGTTCCCTAATAAAGTAACTACCTTCTTTTCTTAATTCGGACAATTCCGCTCTTGAGGACGAAAATGTTTCTAAGTCTTGAAGTCCGAGTTTTGATGTTAAGGCACGCTCATTAAAATAATCTCTAAAGCAATCCGTGGCAAAACGGTTGCGGTATATTTTTTGAGGGATAATGTAATATTTGCGCTTCATGCGTTTGCCATCCTGGCTACCGCGTTCATGCTCAAAGATTAACTCTTCATATGAAAATCGGTTATAAATTTTCTTTCTATAGCCGTAAAGCTTTGATGCAAGCACGGTGAAAATGTGCATAAATAGAGTATTATCGCTTCGCACGAACCTGTACTCTTCATTAGATCTCTTGAACTTTTCAACAACCACATCGCAAAGCAACTCTTCCGCCGCACACAGCTTAAGTGTCAATCTCGGCTCAGAGCGTTCGCGTATATGCACGAGTTCGCACACCTCTCTTAAGTCCGCACCCACGCTCATGGCGCGTTGTTCGTCCATCACGAACCAAACAAAGCAAAAATTATCCACCATGGCAGAATGCCCAATCATTTTGATTTGCAGGTTAATCAAATCGTTAAGCTGATTAGCGTTCTTGTCTTTTCTGTCTTTATCCTTTGTTTCAAGCATATTGCCCCTGTCTTTGCCACCCTCAGTCCATGTGATAATTCCAAACTCAAAAACATTGCGTTTTTTATTGTACTTCAATATCTTAGTGCCAAGCCTTAACATATCAAAATCCATAATATGCGCGTACCTGCTAAGCCTTTGCGAGGTAGCAGTTTTTCGCCTGAAAAAGTCATTATGCCATCTCGGAAAATGTCCCAAATCCATAAGGCTATCGTCCTCACGGATAGAGTAGTTAGACACTATAAACGATGTTTGAATAACGAACATAAAGTAAAGCTGAACATAGGTTTCAAGCGTTTCCCAAATGCTTACTTGCTTTAACGAATCATCATAGTATAAGCCGTAACGCTTGAAGTCGTAATTAAACAAAAAGTTTATGTTATCGGGGCTAATGCTCTTGGGCGTAATACCTCTCTTCGCGCAAGATTTATATGCGGTATAAAAGCGGAACTGCGATTCGTTAACGAATTTCCGGCAGGTTGCAAGGTTATACACTTTATGTGAATCCATGGCGCGCCTTAACTCTCTCTCAAAACACACCCAAGGGAAATTTGGGAATTTCAGGCTGTTGTTTACCAATAATTCATATGATTTGCGCCTAAATAACACAGCTTGTGATAGTGCCATATCAGTCGTAAGGGTTGTTTTGCCTTTCCTCATGGGGCTTGTAATTAGCACAGCAAGAGGCAAGGTACTTATTAATCCTCGGTTCATTCGCTCAAGGTGATTGAGAATTCCATAACCCGCACTCTTTCTTGCCTTATCAAACAGTAACAACAAAAAAGGCATAAACGGAATCCACACGAACCAATATTTGAAGATGACGCTCAAGTCAAGAACGAGCCTATAAAATTGTGCATAAAGGCTACTCGTATCAAACGAAACCATGAAGTACAGATAATATGAAAGCAACGATATTAGCACCGAAATTATATTAAAATTGATAAGCCAAATCATTAGCCACAATCTCAAATAACGATTATTATTTTCCAAAAATTCCCTCATAGAAATAACGAATCTTTTAATCGGCAAACAGGTGATTGCATATGTATTCTTCGCGATTTTTAGGGGTTTTGAATCTGTATTTATTCCTCTGTTCTTCTTGGGCTTAGTGTAACCCTTAAATAACATTTTTGCTAAAATAACCATGGGGATTATAAACATCAAGCACTGCATTATGATTATCAGTGCAATCAGAAATTCAATAAGATAATCCGCAAAATTTTGCGCGCTTATCAGGGTGCGGAAGTATGTGTTAAACTTACTGCCAAACTCACTTGGCGTACTCGGAACAGGTGTTGCCACCGATGGCGTTTCGGGAATTGCCGTAAGCCCCGGTTTAAAGCTAACATCAAATCCAAGCAGGAAGCAGAACATATATGCGATAGAAAGTCCGAAATCCTTAAACGCGCCAAATAGGCGCGCAACAGAATCCCAAAACAGAATAGCTGTTACGGTGGCAAATGCCACCGTAACAGCTATACATACATAGTGCCTCAAATCAAGGTTCTTAAGTTTTAAAAATACGCTTTGCAGTTGACTGCATTTTTTTGTGTTCATATGAATTTACCTCAAGGTTGACCATGTATAAAGGAAGTATCCCGCTATAAAAAATATAATTAATAACGGGATAAATGTTAGAATTAACTTAGCTCTCTTGCGCATAACTTACTCCTTAGTTTTGTTTTTCTTAGACCGTTTAAGCGCCTTTGCAGTTTGCTTAAACGGCCATGCGATTAGCTTAAAGATTAGAGGCAGGACATACACGAGAACAGGGATAAGAATTGCGGCGCAGATAACCAAGGCAACTATTGCAATTATCATTCTTACGAAA
>Ga0123356_10001363_pt1 | contig 27011 bp, 16 predicted proteins | sample TergutEmb28metaG_2_FD_92546 | JGI IMG/M metagenome (GOLD analysis project Ga0123356, IMG submission 92546) | Embiratermes neotenicus P3 segment gut microbial communities from Petit-Saut dam, French Guiana - Emb289 P3 | ecosystem: Host-associated > Arthropoda: Insects > Digestive system > Gut ...
AGAAAACTGCTTGACGACGCGCAGGCAGGAGACAATATAGGGATGCTGCTGAGAGGAATAGAAAAGAATCAGGTAGAAAGAGGGCAGGTAATAGCAGCGCCCGGAAGCATAAAGCCGCATAAGAAGTTTAAGGGACAGGTGTATGTGTTGACAAAAGAAGAAGGTGGAAGACATACGCCGTTTTTCAACGGATACAGACCGCAGTTTTATTTCAGAACGACGGACGTAACCGGAGTAGCGAATTTGCCATCGGGAGTAGAGATGGTGATGCCGGGAGATAATATAACGATGGATATAGAATTGATAATGCCTGTGGCGATGGAGAAACAGTTGAGATTTGCGATAAGAGAAGGCGGAAGAACGGTAGGTTCCGGAGTTGTAACCGAAATAGTTGAATAACGACAATTAAAATAAAGGAAAATATAAGAAAATGGCTGAAAGATTTATTATAACAATGGCTTGTACCGTGTGTAAAAACAGAAACTATTATTTCGACAGAGGAAAAAAACAGGAAGGCAAACTCGAGTTGAAAAAGTTTTGTAAAAGCTGCGGAAAACGTACTGATCATAAAGAGACCAAGTAAATTTATGAGGGTATAATGAGTTTTTTGAAAAATGTTTTTAAGAAAAAGAATTCGCTTGGTACGGTGAATTCTAGAGTGAGTAAATATGATATCAGAAGCATGTTGGAAATGGCATTTTTTAAAATGACTATTGAAGATGTATCTTCTTTATCGGGCGGAAGCAGTATCGTTACCGGAAGAATCGAGAAAGGAACGGTTAAAAAAGGCGACAGCGTAAAAATAGTGTATTCTGACGACATATCAGATTCAAATGTGGAAGGCATAAGTATTTCGAAAGAATTTGTTAATGAAGCCGCCGCAGGAGATAAAGTCGGTTTATTGCTTAAAAATGTAAAAAATGAAGATAATGCAGAAAATAAACGCGTGGAAATAGGGTGCTTGCTCATTAAAGGTTATAATAGAAAAGGTTATAGCGGAAGCTTGGGGGCATAGGCTAACGGTAAACTTCTGGTCTCCAAAACCAGCTTTGGAGGTTCAAATCCTTCTGCCCCCGCCACAAAAAAAAGGCAAAGTGAAAAGTGAGAAGTTGAAAGTGCAAATATGTAGTTAAAAAGGATGTAAAATGAATGGAATAAAGAAGTCCTTGCAATTTTTTAAAGACGCTTATTACGAACTTACAAAAGTTACGTGGCTTGGCAGAAAAGAAGCGGTCGGTACTACCGTAGTAGTAATCATATTTATCATAATAATGTCGATTTACGTCAGTTTGGTTGATATGTTTTTAGGCGGAGTCTTAAAGCATATATTATAGTTTTGGAGTAAAAAATGGCAAACCAATGGTATGTTGTCCATACTTATTCGGGACATGAAGATAAAGTAAAGAAAAGTCTTGAAATGGCGGTCGTAAATCTTAATATGCAGCCCGTTATTTCTAATATTCTTGTTCCTACCGAAGAAGTAGTGGAAGTTAAACAGAACAAAAAAAGAATAAAGAAAAGAAAATTTTATCCGGGATATGTTTTTGTCGAAATGACCGTTAATAACGATACGTACTGGCTTATCAGAAATACTGCCGGGGTCACGGGTTTTCTGGGCGGGGTAAAACCCGTTCCGATGGCGCAGGAGGAAGTTGCAAACCTTCTCAACACCATCGTTAATCCCCAAGCTTCTAAACCCAGACCGGCTGTGTCTTTTGATAAAGAGGAAAATGTCCGTATTATCGAAGGTCCTTTCAAGCATTTTATCGGTATTGTTGAAGAAGTCAATCAGGAAAAAGGCAAACTCAAGGTTATGGTCACCATATTCGGCAGACCTACGCCTGTGGAGTTAGACTTTTTACAAGTTGAGAAAATCTAAAAAGACAAATGACAATTAACAAATAACAATTTACAATTAAAAACAACTGACAAATCGTTGAATTGTTATTTGAAATTTGTAAATTGAAAATTGTCGTTAATTTAGGAGTAAGTAAAATGCCACCAAAAAAAATTAAAGGTTATGTTAAACTTCAAATTCCCGCGGGAGCGGCAAATCCGGCTCCTCCGGTAGGTCCTGCTTTGGGCCAGCAGGGCGTAAATATTATGGATTTCTGCAAACAGTTCAATGAAAGAACTAAAAAAATGGAACAGGGTATGACTATTCCTGTCGTCATAACCGTTTTTGAAGACAGATCTTTTACGTTTATAACGAAAATGCCTCCGGTAGCGGCTCTTGTAAAAAAAGCCGCGGGCGTAGCAAAAGCTTCGGGAGTTCCTAACAGAAATAAAGTCGGAAAAATTACCGCGGCGCAGGTTGAAGAAATAGCAAAAGCGAAAATGCCCGACTTAAACGCAAACGGCGATCTTAAAGCCGCGAAGCTTATGGTTGAAGGTACAGCTAGATCCATGGGAATCGACGTAGTTAAATAAAAACAATTAAGAATGACGAATTACGAAAAAATACAAAAGATTGTTTTGCAGTTGATTCGTAATTCGTAATTAAATAGTGGGAGATGTCGAAGACATCGTGTAACCACAGGGAGAAAAAAATGGGAAAAAATTTGAATGAATCAGCGAAGCTGGTTGACAAAAGCAAAACGTATTCTTTAGCGGAAGCAACAGATTTGGTAAAGCAGACAGCGAAAGCAAAATTCGACGAAACCGTCGAACTGCACATTAAACTCGGAATAGATCCGAAACAGAGCGACCAGATAGTAAGAGGCACGGTATTGCTTCCTAACGGAACCGGCAAAACAAAAAGAGTCGCGGTTATTGCTAAAGGCGAAAAACAAAAAGAAGCCGAAACAGCCGGAGCCGACAGCGTCGGGTCCGAAGATTTAATAGAAGAAATTTCCAAAGGCAAACTTGATTTCGACGTTTTGGTAGCAACGCCGGACGTTATGAAAGATTTAAGCAAAGTCGCAAAAATTCTCGGACCTAAAGGCCTTATGCCTAACCCTAAATCCGGCACGGTAACGTTTGAAATAGCCAAAACCGTGGCCGAACTTAAAAAAGGTAGGGTTGAATATAAAAACGACGCGTACGGAATAATTCATTGCCCCGTAGGCAAAGCGTCTTTTGACAAAGAAAAACTTGCCGAAAACATAAGAGCTTTATTTGAAGCCGTTTCAAAAGCGAAGCCTTCAAGCTCAAAAGGCCAGTATATTAAAAGCGTTTCAATCTCTTCGACAATGGGACCCGGAATATTTGTTGACCAGAAAATGTGACAAAAGTGACAAAAGCAGGATGTTATTCCTCTCTTTTGTCATCCCCGAATGCCTTAATCGGGGACCCAAGGAAAGTTGTTTGTAGTCCCCGAGTGTTTTAAGAGTTTTTTCAAAACTCTGCCTTCGGCAGTAACGGGGATCCAAAGTAAGTTGTAATTATGTACAAAATAAAGTTTAATATTAATAAAAAAACGGCACTTTCCAAACAAGCAGAAATTTAAGTCGCAGCCTTGTTTTAAAGAATCTGCCGTTTTTTTACAGGCTGATAATATTTTTTAAGTTGTCTGAGAGGTTTTCCTACATGGAAAAATTTACGCTTTCATCAGGTAAAAAAACCGTTTTTATAATGGGAGCCGGCGCAAGCAAAGACGACGATATCCCCGTCCAAAACGAGATTTTGGAAAGAATATTAAAAGGCAAATTCGCCTATACGCCCAAAGATGCTAAAACCTGCGGCGGCAAAGAACACTCAAGAATTTCTTCCCGTATAAATAAGCTTGTCTCTTCCGTATTCGGAAATACGGCGCCTGAAAATTTAAGCCTTGAAAGCCTTTTTAATATTTTGGAAACCGCTTTGGACAAAAGAGAAAATATCGGCAAAACGGGCTTGAGAGACGTGCGCGTTTATTACAGAGACTTAATTCAGGGCGTTATGTACGCCACGCGTACGGACGCGGACGCCCAGACGCATAATGTTAAAAAATATTTGTTAAAAAAGTCCAACAATTCCATAAAAAGCCCTTACACGGAACTGGGCGCCAAGATATACAAAAATTATAATTCCAAAGATATAAACTTTTCTTTTATAAACTTCAATTACGATATCTGCCTTGACCGCGTTTTGCTTTCCATGTATGACAAAAACCCCGAAAAATCTTTTGATTTGGACTATGGGATTGATTTGGGTAATTATACTTTAAACTCCGCTAATAAATTATCTTTTAAGAGGCCTCGTTTAAGAAGATTGTTCCTTTTAAGGCCGCACGGTTCGGTGAACTGGCTTTTTTGCCGTTCATGCGGACGGATATTTTCGAAACTTACAAGGCAAAACAGGGCCGTGGATATAAGAGAAGGAACGGAATGTTACAGCTGCCGGCTTACCAACCTCGAGCCTTACATAGTTTATCCGAGCTATAATAGAATTTACGAAAATAAGCATTTGCTCAAAATCTGGATGTCTCTTGAAGACCTTTTGACCCGAGCCGACAAATGGTGCTTTATAGGTTATTCTCTTCCCGACGCGGACAGATATTTTTCTTACATTTTAACCAGAATCTATAATTTCAGAAAAGCCGTAAATTCCGCTCCGGAAGTTTCCGTGGTAAATATAAACAAGCCCGTCAAACGGCAGGAAGAAATTTTAAATTTACTAAAGAATTGTTCTTCTGAAAAATGTTCGTCTTTGAGCTCTGTGGAAAATTATTTTGCCGAAACAATAAAAGACAGAGACATATTCAAACGGTTTAGCGTTTATTTTAACAATGTTGTAAAATATGAATGCAGTTTCAAGGAATTCACAAATAAATATTTGGAGGTAAAATGAGCAGCTTCACATCCGGTCTTTTGAGACTTATAGGTTTTGGGGGGATGGCTTACGGTCTTTTCGTAATAATCAAATGGTATATTTACTGGCTTTCTTATCATTTTGTCGGAAGTATTGAACCGGCTATGATGATAGGGCTTGTGACGTTTTTCCTGTCGCCGATTGCCGGAATTGTGGATTTGTTTTGGCATTCTTTTATGCCGTCGACAGTCGATATGTGGATTCAGTTTCTAGGGTATTTTGTCGGCGGCAGGTTAGTTTTTGCGTTTGGTCACAAGTACAGACAGAAAGGTTAATAAACAAAAACTGCAAAACGGATATTAAATTAAAAGATTCCGGAGACGCCAAATACGTCTCCGGAATCTTTTAATTTTTATTTACTAATTGCTTTTTCAAGCCTGTCAATTCCTTTCTTTATCAATTCCATAGAAGTCGCGTATGATAAACGCAAATAGCCTTCGGCTCCGAAAGACGAACCCGGGACAACGGCTATTTCGGCTTTTTCAAGCAGGTAATCCGTTAAATCCATGTCGTTATTTATTACTTTTCCGCCAAGGGTTTTTCCTATAAGTTTTGACACGTTCGGAAATACGTAAAAAGCGCCGTTTGGTTTCAGGCAGGTTATGCCTTCAATTTTGTTTAATCTTTCGACAATATAATCTCTTCTCTTTTCAAATTCTTTTCTCATAATTTCAACGTCGTCCTGAGGGCCGTTCAACGCTTCAACCGCGGCTTTTAAAGAAATTGAAGTCGGGTTTGAAGTCGACTGGCTTTGAATTTTTGTCATAGCCGAAATTATATCTTTCGACCCCGCCGCGTAACCTATTCTCCAGCCTGTCATCGCAAATGCTTTTGAAACTCCGTTTATTACCACTGTAAGTTTTTTTGCTTCCGGCGAAACCGCGGCCGTTGAATAAAATTTAAAATTGTCATAAACTAATTTTTCGTATATTTCATCGGATATTATTAATATGTTATTCTCAACGCACACTTTTACTATTGAGGAAAGTTCTTCCAAAGAGTAAGTTACTCCCGTCGGGTTTGACGGAGAATTTATAACTATGGCTTTTGTTTTGGGCGTGATGACTTTTTTTACGGACTCGGGCTCTATTTTAAAACCTTTTTTGTCGTCGGTATTTATTATGACGGGAACGGCTCCGGCAAGTATGGCCATATCAGGGTAAGAGACCCAGTAAGGAGCCGGTATTATAACTTCGTCGCCGTCGTTAAAAATCGCCTGAAAAACATTGTAAATCGAATGTTTTGCTCCGCAGGAAACTATGATTTCTTCGGCCGAGTATTCAATGTTGTTTTCTTTTTTTAATTTGTCGATTATCGCTTTTTTTAAATCCGGAGTTCCGCCTACGGGGCAGTATTTCGTAAAACCTTTGTTTATCGCCTCAATCGCGGCGGATTTAATATTTGACGGAGTGTCAAAATCCGGTTCGCCGGTTCCGAAACTTATAACGTCCACTCCCTGCTGTTGAAGAGATTTTGCTTTTGCGTCTATCGCAAGCGTCGGAGAAGGTTTAACGGACTGTACTCTTTTTGAAAGAAAGCTCATTTTTTGCTCCTTTTGCCCATAAAGAAACGCCTATACAATCCATATGTATATGCGCTTAATTATTATGAAATATGTTTTGAAGTTGACATTCCGGAACTCTCGTCATCCCCGAATGTTACTATCGGGGATCCATGTTGTTGTTAAATAAAATGGATACCCATTTGCACGGGTATGACAAAGCGAAGTTGACATTTTTTTTAAATTTTTGTAAATTATAGCGATTATAAAGGAGCATGTCAAATGTACGCGATTATTAAAACAGGCGGAAAGCAGTATAAGGTGGAAGAAGGAAACAATCTCATAGTCGAAAAACTCAACGAAGCCGAAGTGGGACAGGAAGTCGTTTTAAACGAAGTTCTTTTTCTTGCCGACGGAGACAAAGCGACTATAGGAAAACCGACGGTAGCCGGAGCAAGCGTTACGGCGAAAGTTATATCGCAAAAAAGAGCGCCGAAAATTTTGGTTTTTAAAAGAAAACCCAAAAAAGGCGTTAAAAAAATGATAGGACACCGTCAGTACGTAACAGAATTGCAGGTAACCTCAATAAAACCAAACTAAAAAAGGCAAATAACAATTAACAAATAAAAATTAACAAGTTTTCAATGGAGTGCTTCTTAATTTGTTATTTGTAAATTGTAAATTGTCGTTAATACGGGAGCAGTAAAATGGCACACGTAAAAGCACAAGGTTCATCATCTAACGGCCGCGATTCTCATGGCCAGCGGCTGGGAGTAAAAATATACGGAGATCAAAAAGCTTCCGCAGGCGCGATTATAGTCCGCCAGAGAGGCACTAAATTCTATCCGGGCGTAAACGCGGGAATGGGAAAAGACAACACTATTTTTGCGAAAGTCGCCGGAACCGTTAAGTTTATCCGCAAATCGGGCGACAGATGCTATGTAAATATTGTCGCGTAGGAATTAGGAATATTAATTGTTGTAATCGGAGTAGTTATGACAAAGAAATATAGAACTGATTTTTTATTCAATGATAATAATTTTTTAATTGGTATGGGGTCTGCGTTTAATCTTTGCGGTAATTTTTTTGATTATAATGAGTCCGAAGATGGAAGTAAAGCCGATGCAAAGGCGATAGAAAACGATTGGGGTGTTATAGGACAAGATTTATCAGAGGTTTTGTCTAATGAGTCAAAATAAAGATATTAAAATACCTTCCCAACAAAAATACAGTCAGCCTCAGCCGTCAAATCAAAACTCTATAGTTGTTCAACAGGTTGAACAATTTTCCGGTCCGTTGCCTTCTCCTAAAGTATTAGAGCAATATAAACAAATATATCCTGGACTTGAAAAGATAATTGTTGATATGGCTCAAAAACAATCCGAACACAGAATTAAGATGGAATCAACCGTAATTCCAAGCAGAGAAAAACAATCATTAAGAGGTCAATGGTTTGCTTTTGTAATAGCATTATTATTAATTCTGCTTTCAGGATACGGGTTTTTCCTTGGATATCAAGTAGCAGCTACTATTATATCCGGCGGTACGTTAACGGCTGTAGTTGCTTTGTTTTTAACCGGAAAAATGGGGCAATCAAAACAAAGGTCTGAGCAATCCAAAACCGCAGAGTAGGCGATATCTTATAACGAGAACAAAATGTTTATAGACAAAGCAAATATCTTTCTTACAGCCGGGCGCGGTGGCGACGGCTGTATTTCTTTTAGAAGGGAAAAATACGTTCCTTTCGGCGGTCCCAACGGCGGCAACGGAGGAAACGGCGGCGATATTTATTTTGAAGGCGATAACCGAAAAACCACTCTCCTTGACTTTTCTTACAAACCAAAATTCAAAGCTGAAGACGGCAATAAAGGCGAGCCGAGCGATAAATACGGCAGATACGGGCAGGATTTAGTATTAAAAGTGCCTTTGGGCACGATGATTTTTAAAAACGGCGAACTTCTTGCCGATATTAGAACTGCCGGCGAAAAAGTTTTGGCGGCAAAAGGCGGCAGAGGCGGACGCGGGAACGCTTCTTTTAAAACCGGCAAAAATACCGCTCCGCGAATTGCGGAAAAAGGCGAGCCCGGTGAAATTGCGGAAATAAATCTGGAACTCCGTTTAATAGCGGATGTCGGTTTTGTCGGTCTTCCCAATGCAGGTAAATCCACGCTGCTTTCGCGGATATCCGCGGCAAAACCTAAAATCGCGGATTATCCTTTTACGACTTTAAGCCCCAATCTTGGTGTTGTAAATTTTAAAGGCAGACATTTCGTGGCTGCGGATATTCCGGGAATTATCGAAGGCGCTCATGAAGGGAAAGGCCTGGGTTTTGAATTTTTAAGGCATATAAGGCGTACTAAAGTTTTGATACATATTATAGACGTAAGCGGTTTTGACGGAAGCGACCCTTATGAAAACTATAAAATTGTAAATAACGAACTCAAAAAATATTCAAAATTCCTCGTAAAAAAACATATCATATTAGTTCTAAATAAAATTGATTTGCCGGATTCCCAAAAAAACATAAAAGTTTTTAAAAAACATTTGAAAAACAAAGCTTTTTTGCAAATTTCCGCGGTTACGGGCGAAGGCGTTGAAGCTCTGCTTAAAGAAACCGTGAAAATGATCGATAAGCCTTTAAAGTTTAACGCAGAGGAAGAAATAGAAACCGTCCCTGTGAAGAAATACGTTTATGAGCCGGAATTTAAAGTACATGTTGAAGACGGCGTTTTTGTCGTTACCGGTAAAAAAGTGGAAACCCTTACCGAAATGACGCAATTTAAAGAAGATGATGCTTTAAGGCGTTACCAAAATATATTAAAAAAAATGGGTTTGGAAACCGAACTTGAAAACAAAGGCGCCAAACCCGGCGACACTGTCCGCATAGGCAATTTCGAATTTACTTTTGAAAAGTAAATCTTACCCGGTAAACCAAACTTATAAACCCTGGATTGCTTCGTTGATCGCTGCACGCCCGACGACTCGCAATGCCGAAAAAAGGAAATAAAACCTGCTTTTGGCACTTGTGAAAAAAGTGTGAAATATTACAAGAGTTGTTGCAAAAGCAAAATAAAATACTATAATTAATATGACAGTAATTTAAACAATGACGTTATAATCACTTTGTGTCCATAATTTGTATGCAGGTATAAAGGCAATGAACAAAATCGTTTCGCTTATTATTGCGCTTTTTATGTTATCAACCGTAGCAGCGCCTGCTGTGCATGGCGCCGCTGTCGTTTTGGGCAATATCGACAGTATTGTTTTAGACGGCGGTGAAATAGTAAACGGTTATTCGTTTGTGCAGATTTCAAAACTTAGTATAGACATTTACGTAAAAGCCTGCAAAGAATTTAGCTTGCAGGGCTTTTTTTCGCCCGTAGAGAGCGATGTTGAAATCAAAGCTTCGGAAAATAATCCTGTAATGGACGTCTGTAAAGAACATGTTATTTTTGAGAGGTTTAAGAAGTTTAAATTTTTAAACGAATCATCTTTTTCCGGCGGATATGTTTATGATGCCGATATGGGCGTTAAGATAACATCGCCGGAGGGCCGAATTATTACCGTAGCGGATTTCCTTAAATGCAGCGCCCTTGCGCGCGATTCGGTGGGAGAAGGTTCGGCGGATATCAGATTTAATATAGTTTGTTGAAAACACGGCGTTGATTTATAAACGCCGTGTTTTTTATTTCCTATAAAAAACAAGTAAAACGGGAGGACAGTATGAGTTTTAAAAAAGCAGTTTCAACGTTGGTAGCGTCATTATTTTTGTATTCTGTTTTAGCGGCTGATTTTGCGCGGGCGTCATCTATGCCGATGCCTGTAAGCGAGTCGATAGATATTCTTAATTCAAACGACACGGGTATTTTGAAAAATTACGCTAAAGTTACGTCCGTTATGGATTTTGGCTCCGACACGACGGTTATAAACATACAGGACTTTCATATGCATCCGGGCGTCCAGCAGAATATCAGCTCGATAATCGGCGCGTTAGCCGAAAATTACGAGATAAAAAACGTTTACCTTGAAGGCGCGTACGATAAAGTTGATACCGCTTGGCTTTCCGGCATTAAAAATGAGAGTTTGAAAAAGAATTTAATAAGTAAGCTGACAGAAGACGGCAAACTTACCGGCGCGGAGATTTACAGCGTCGCGCACGACAAAAACGATTTTATATTAGGGCTTGAAGACAGGCAGATTCACCGCAAAAACATTCAAAGGTTTGCGGAAATTCTGGATAAAAAGACTCAAACCCTGCAGGAACTCTCAAAATTAGAAAAAGAACTTTCTTTTTACCAGCAAAAATATTTAAGTTCCGCCAACAAAAAATTCACGCGGATAGTTAAAAAATATTCGAACGGCGAGATAGAATCGGGCAAATTTTACAAAATTTTGCTTACGTATTTAAAGAAATACGCAAATCCCGGAGATGAATTATACGGAGCGCTTCTTCCGATGGCTGTTGAAGATTATCCCAATATGATGAAATATTTAAAGGCGCAGAATCTTCAAAACAGAATAAACGCGAAGACTCTTTCGTACGATTTGCAAGTATTTGCCGATGGGCTAAAAGGCGAACTTAGTTTCAGCGACTATCAAAAAATACTGTCTTATACTAATAATTTTGCCGATATAGATGCCTTGATATCGGTCGTATCGGTTTTACCGCAGGAGTATAAAGACAGATATGCTACCAGCCAGATGCAAAACTTCATAGAGGCTTCAAGGCTGTATAAAGAGATAAACCCCGTAGAACTTATAAATGAAGAAAGAGATCTGATACAGCAAATAAGAGCCATATTGTCCAAAAACAAAGCCGAGCTTGAAGTTTCTTTTTTAACGGATTTTTTTAAATATTTCGGCGATTATATGACTGCGCAGATATCCGCGGACGACCGCGAGTATTTTTCCGGCAAAATAGATAAATTCTTAAACCTATGGAGCAAATACTCTTTTTACAGCAAACCTATGCTGGATTTGGCCGCGTCGCTTCCGGCGGTTAATGAATACTATAACGTTAACGACCTCAGAAACGAAATATTTGTAAACCGTTTAAGTATTAAAAATGAAGGCAGAGTTAAAGCGTCCGGCGTTGAGTTTAATTCGTTTGCTTCTCTGATAGACGGCAAGAAACTTATAGTGGTAATTACCGGAGGATACCATTCCAAGGGCTTAACCGAACTGCTTGCGCAGAAAAATATATCCTACGCGGTTATCACTCCGAACATTACCGGCGGAGTAAAAAACGCTTACGCAAACTACGAATCAACAATGAAAGAACAAGCCCAAATTTTTGCGCAAGGCTTGGCGGCTTTGGCAGGTTTAGAGGGTTTAGAGTCAAGGTACCTTCTTACGCTGATTGCGCAGATTACAGCCGGTAATTATAATGCGGAAGATATAAACGGCTTGATTGCAAACATCAACGCGGCAGGCCTTAAAATTGACTATAAATACGATGAAACAAAAGGCGAAATAACAATTTCATCCGGAGAAGACAGGATTATAGTTACGGATAATAAAGAAGTAAAGATAAATTTCAAAGATAAAGTTAAAACCGGTCTTGTTGAAGAGAGCAAAGTAGTGGAGGCGTTAAAAAAAGCCGAAGAATTAGTCAAAAAAGCGCTTAAAATTACGACGCTCAACGGAGGTACGGATATTTTTGCTCCGGAAGCTTTAGGAACGCTTTACTCTTTAGAAACATGGCTTATAAAGAACGGTTTTATGCCTGCTTTCAGCAACGGGTTTATATATGAAATAGAAAGAAGTAAAGATAAAGAAAGCATACTCGAAGGCATTAGTAAAAAATTAGGAATAAGGCAAGAAGATTTAGCCCAAAAAAGCCCAAGCGTCCAACGCGGCATGCTTTTGCGCTATAAGCAGTATCTGAAAGATGAAAAAGCAGGAAAAGAAGTAAAAGTTGCCGTATACGCGACGGAGGTATTGGGAGATTTCAGAGTTACAAGAAAATCAGGAGCTTCCACAGCCGCTAGTGTTGAGGATATTTTCGGAACAGATTTGAAAGAATTAAGCGCTTCATCTGCCAGAAAACCAATGATCGCAGGAAACTGGAAAATGAATTATGGCACGACGAAGGAAGCAAGGGAATATATACGTGATTTGATGTTGGCCGTAAGCCGAAGCGGAATCGATACTGATAAAGTCGATGTCGTCGTATTTGTTCCCGAGGGCGTCCGTAACATCGTAAAAGAAGAAATTCCGAAAATAAAAAAAGAGTGGAAAAAATACAAAGAATATCAGAATATCGAAAACGTAAATATAAAAGTCGGAGCGCAATTTATGCAGGCCGCGCCCAAAGGCGCCGTTACAGGCGGTTCTTCAATGAGCTGGCTGGATAAAGGCGATTTTGTTCTTGTCGGGCATTCCGAAGACAGAGAAATTTTTAAAGTAACGAATGAAGATACGCAAAAGCAGGTTAGAGCGGGATTAAAGATGAATGAAGGAATAAAAGAGGAGAATAAAAAAATAAGAATAGTTTTATGCTGCGGTGAAACCGTCGAAGAAAGAAAGGCGGGAGATTTTTTAGAGAAAGTTATCAGACCGCAAATACTGGCCGCATTGGAAGGAGTATCTAAAGAAGAAATTGAAAACATTGATTTTGCATACGAGCCTGTATGGGCAATAAAAGACAAAGTTCCTGCCAGTAACGAGCAAGCCCAGGAAGTTATAGGATTTATAAGAGGAATAATTGCCGAAAAATACGATGATCCGAAAAGCGCCGACAAAGTAAGCGAAAAAGAGAGAATTCTTTACGGCGGTTCGGTGCAGATTGTCAATCTGGAAGGATTATTGAATCAAAAAGATATAGACGGCGCTCTCATAGGGGGCGCGTCGCTCAGAGGAGAGAAGAAAACAGAGGAAGAACACGGATTGCCTTTTGTGGAGCTGATTTCGATAGCCTTAAAACATATCGGGATTATCGTGCAGCCGATTGTAAAAGTTGTTACTTCGGTTAAGAACTTGACTTTGGCGCCAAAACCGAAAAATGAGGATTTCAGAGCGCAAGCGGCAATACCGGTAATAGCGGCCCTTACGGAACGTTTTCCGACCATTAATACTATTACATTCAACAATGTAATAGCGCCAAATCAAGGGAAAGTATTAAACGTGAGAGATAATATACGTGCGGAACGCGCGGAGAAAGCAAAAGACGGTATTGAAGGTGTGGATTTTACCATCAATACGAATGAAGTGTCATTGTTAGACATTACCTTTCACTCAAAAGAAAAAGTATCCAAAGAAGCTATAATTGAACTTTTTACGGAAAAAATAAAAAATAATGAATTGCCGGGTATGAAAATAGACATAAATAAGGACTCGTCAAATGATACTCTCGCAAACAGCGAAGATTCGGCGATGTTTGCATTGCACCAAGATAATATATTGATATCGGAAGACAAAAACGGAAGCGGTTATTTGGTAAAGATAAAGCTATGGTATAACTACAAAAAAATTGAAGAAAACAATGTAGATATGGCGAAATACGAACAAACAATCAACAAAATTAACGGAAGCGTTAAAGCAGTCCCGCCGAAAAACTATAAAGAGACTGCAAAGAATATAGTAGAAAATTTGTCTGTATATGAGAGCCGCCGGCTTGACGTTTTAGAGCGCGACAGATCGATAAATCCGAAGAAGAAAGTTGCAATAAATGGGGCGCTCGGAAGAATAGGGATAAATGTATTCCGTGAGATGTTAAACCGCAATGATGTTGAGTTAACGGCGATTAACGTCGGCAAGGATAAAAAAAACGGGGAGATATTGAGAACGCTTCTGATGGATAGCGTGCACGGAAATTATCTTGGTAATAACAAAGATAATCTCGAAACAAATCTAAATGCGGTTTCGGTAAATAAGGAGAATAACATATATTCTTTCGGAAGTTTTAAGCTGACATTTACCGACGAAAGCGGCAAGACATATTTAGATAATGGCAAGAGATATTTAAATATAGAGGAAAACGGCAAAGTGCTGGCGAAAATATTAGTATCATCCATAGATAACAAGAACGCGGGAGAAATTGACCTTAACGGAGCCGAGATATTGATAGAGTGTACGGGGGATAAAGAGTTATTAACGGATAATGGAGTGAGAAAAATTACGGAAAACAAAACCGGCGCATCTAATGGGACGGTAGCTTTTCTGTCGGCGGCGAATAAGGATGAAGGTCCAATGACAGTGATAGGAGCAACGGACGGAAACAAAATAATAAACAGCATGATAGATGCGATAGAGTCTGCGCAGAATAAAGCGGACAAGGGTAAAAACCCCGTCAGCATAAGCAATGCGAGCTGCACGACAAACAGCGTAGCGCCGATGCTGACCGCGCTGAATGAGATATTGAAAAAAGACAAACGTATAATGCGCAATGCGGTTTTAAGCACCATACACTCGCTTACAAACAGCCAGGACATAGAGGATTCAACTAAAAACATAGTCGGACTTAGTGAAACAGGGGCCGCAAAAGCTGTGGCAAAGGTTGCTAATCTGGAGAATGTGGATTTTCAGGGAGTAAGCGTTAGGGTTCCGGCAAAAAATATGTCGATAACGGCGCTGGACTTCTATGTTGACGGGCAGATAACCAAAGAAGAGATAAACGCATATATGGAAGAATTAGTGAAGGAAGGACCGTTTAAGAAAATAGCGTGGTGGTATACCGGTAAAATCTTAGAAACGGATAAAATTAAGCGTATGGCGCAGACTTTTATGGCAATGCCCGAGTTTACTACGGTGGTCAATAGCGCGGACGGCAAAGGAAGCCATGTTAAGATAATGCTGCTCTACGATAATGAGTTCGGATATGCTATGAGATTGACCGAGCTGCTGGATTATTATGATGAAGCTAAAGAAGAAATTGCCAGTGAAAAGGTTGCGAATTTATATATGGATGGAGAAAAATTCAATAGGATTTTTGTAATAAATATAGATGTCGAAGGTAAATTGAAAAAAGGATTAGAGGAAGCGTTATCATCCGAAAAAGAAAAAAGCGTATTTATGCCGGTAACAGAGTTAAAGAATGCAAAAAGATATCATGTTAATTCAAAAGAACAAGTCGATGGAATTATAGAAGGAGCAGGCATAAATGAAGAAATTGTATTTATTATCAGCGACGAATCGTTGATCGAGTCGACGATAGAGTTAATTAAAAATTCAAATGAAAAACATAGAGGCATCAATGTAAAAATGGGAGTTGACGCCGTTTCTTTGGATTTAGAAGATAAACTATCGGCTGAAATACTTAAGAAAGCCTGCTATTACGACGAAACGGAAGGGGAATTTGTTTTTAATCATCACAAGCTAAGCGGAGACGAAAAAAGCTGCTTGAGAAATTGGGTGCATAAGACCGGAGTTTTAGACACTGTTGCTTTGTTCGCTGATATAGAAGATAAACTTAAAGCCAAGGAAATCACCGGAGATGAGGCCAAAGTAGTATGTAAAGACATTGTCAGGCAGATAGTTGCAAGCATAAATGACAAAACCGTTTTTAAAAAATATGAAGATACGCAAATTGCCGGCTATAAAGCCAAAGAAATAAAAGATTCGCGTGGTAATCCGACGGTTTGGGTTTTGCTGACGCTTGGCAGCGGCAAACGGATTTGGGCGGCGGTTCCGTCCGGAGCTTCAACGGGATCGGCAGAGGCTTATGAACTGAGATCCGAACCGGGCAACAACAAGAGCAGCGTTATGCCGGCGATAAATAATGTTAATGAAAAAATAGCGCCTGAACTTATCGGTATGGATTTAACGGATGACAGAGTAGTGAGAACATTTGACGAATTGATGATTAAACTTGACGGGAGTCCAAATAAGCATAATCTCGGCGCAAACGCTATACTTGGCGTTTCTCTTGCATTAGTGAAAGCGGCGGCGGCGTCTAATAATGTGTCGGAACACGAATACTGGCGCAAAATATTCCTGCAGCGCGCCAAAGAAATGGACAAAGAAACTCCGGGCATTGGTGAGAAAATTCAAAAACATATTGACAAATACGAAGGAAAATGGGTTTTCCCAGTTTCCATTATGAACATTTTTAACGGCGGAGCGCACGGAGCGAAAGATGAGAACAAAAAACCTTTGATTTCAATTCAAGAATTTATGGTTTCCGTTGTCGATGCTAAGACATATCCCGAAGCTAAGGAAATGTACTTTAATATTCAATCCAGGCTGGGAGAATTATTAAAAGAGAACGGCATATTAGTGGATGCAAAAACCGGCAAAATCAGTTTTGGCGATGAGGGAGGATATGCTCCTAAGACTGTTTTAAAAGATGCCGCTCAAAAAGATCCTAATAAAGTAGTGTTGAATTTAATATGCCAAGCCATAAAAGAGCTCGGCTATGACGGAAGAGTACAGCTTAGTTTGGATGCAGCCATGACCGACCGCATAGATGAAGGCGAAGCGAAAAAAGGAATATATAAATATGAAATTTGGCCGGACAACTGGCTTAGTTCGGAAGAAATGATAATTTATTGGGAAAATTTGGTAAAAGAGTACCCGATAATAAAATCTATCGAAGATCCTCTTAACGAAAAAGACTGGTCAGCCTGGACGAAACTGACTGAAAAGATTGGCGACAAAGTTCTGCTTGTGGGAGACGATTTGTTTGTGACAAATATAGAGTTTCTTAAGGACGGAATAAAAAGAAAAGCAGGCAATGCCATTCTTGTAAAAGTCAATCAGATAGGTTCTGCGTCGGAAACGATTGATACGATAATCTGGGCAATAGCCAATGGTTATACTCCTATTATATCTCACCGTTCCGGCGAAACGTTAGACGCCAGTATTGCCGCTTTGGCGCTTGCCGTAGGAGCGCCGATAATAAAAACCGGAGCTTTCGGGCAGTCTCTGTATAGAATAACGGAAATAATGGAAAAAGAAAGCCTGTCTTTTGACGAAGCTTTTCAAAAATTGGAATTAAAAGAGCCCGGCGAAGGACGGGAAAGAATTGCAAAATACCGTTACCTGCGAGCCGCATACGATGCATTAGGTCGCGACAATGTAGTGTACGCGGGAAGAGATGCTTTTATTATAGGCGCCGCGGACAGCGCGGAGGCGGAAGAAGATGCCGGCAAAACTGCGATCAGACTTGTTTTGGGGAGACACGGAACAACCGAGTATAATGCAACTGACAGACATACGGGTTGGACTGACGCAGAGTTAACCGAGGTAGGTAAAGAGCGGGAGCCTAATTATCTGGCCGAGCTATTGTCGGGTCTCGGCTTTCGCCCTGGTATAATATACACCTCCATATTAAGCAGAGCCATGGTTACGGCTGAGAATACTTTAAAGGCTATGGGTTTATCGCATCTTATTGATTATGCCGACAAAGCCAAAGCCAAAGACGACAAAATTTTTAAGCTCTACTGGGAGCTAAATGAAAAAAGTTATGGAAACAGGGAAGGCCAAACAAAAGCCGGTACGATGAATATGTATCAACAAGTGTGGAATCTGTCAATAGATACAGCCGCCCAAATGCTTTATAAGTTTAGAAGAGCATTTAGTATTAAAGATAGAGAGCCGTATCTAAAGAGTCAGGCGGAAATTGACGATCAAAAAGAGAGATATGAGCCGTGGATTAGAGGTGACAAAGCATATATGCTGCAGAATCCTTTGACGGAAGCAGACTTGCCCTGGTTTGAAGACGGAGAAGACGTAGTGAAGAGAGTCGGGCGTTTTTGGGAAGAGGGCGCTCTTCCTCAGATGATAAAAAAACGTCTTGAAAACGGCGGAACATTAACGGATATTTTAATGTCTGCCAGCGGTAACAGTTTGAGAGCCTTAATTATGTATCTGTCCGAGTTGACTCCGGAACAGTTTGAAAAGCTTAACATTCCAATGGGCAGAGGCATAATAATCTTATTAGATAAAACCGGCAAAATTATTTATCAAGAATTGAACGATGAGGAGAGGGAAATTTATGAGGAAGTTTTTGGCGAAGGCGTAGTCAAAGTGCCTTTCAAATTTTTGTACAAGGACGCCGAGGATCTCACGAAACTCAAGAAACAAATACTTGACGTCAAAAACCAAGGCAAAGAAAACTTAAACAAAGCCGCCCCGGAAGCCGAAAAACCGGACGTGGCAACCGGCGCGAAGATATCCGGCGACCAAAACAAAAGCACTAGCATGACTTTGTCCGACTTGGGTACGGAAGTTGACCTCGTATACATCGGCGAAGGGCAAACTTTGCCGAAAGCGAAAAGGGAACTGTTGGATAAGAAGACAAATCGTATGACATTATATGTCGCGCTTGACAAAAACCGGACTGTTGTAAAAGATAAGAAAACGGGTGAGATAGATAAGAAAAATAGCGAGGCGGCAGAGGAAGTTTCCATGCCGGACACAAGAGAAGAAGGCGACCTGCCGGTTACCGTGCAGGTAAATAAAAATGCCGGAATTATATATGCCGCAAGCGAAAACGATTTTGATTTGATAGCGTCTAATATCGAAGAAATAATCCAAAAAGCTAATATTGTAACGGAGAAAGTAACATTAAAAACAGTAATAACAGTTGCCGTAACGCCGTTTAAGGGTGCTTTGAAGCAGCTTGCAAACCTCTCAATTAAAGATATATCCCCAAAGACAAATGAATTAGCATTCCAAAAACAAATATTGGAAGAAGCGAAAAAAGGGAAATATGCCATAGACGTAAGCGATGTAACAAATATGGAGGAGATGCAAGCGGTTGTAAATGCCGCGGTAGAGACAGGTTCGCCGGCAATTGTTTCTATAAATGAAAACTTGGTGGACAACGAAAAATTTCCTTACATCGTAGACATGATAAAAGCTGCGGTTAAAAAACATCCTTATGTAAAGATTGCCATGCATTTGAGCAATGGAACGGATGTTGAAAAGATAAAGAAAGCGATAGACCTTGGTTTTACGTCGGTTGGGATAAACAGTTATTCAGAGGAACTAAAAGATGTGGTCAATTACGCGCATGCAAGAGGCGCTTCGGTTGAAGTAAAAATGGGTGTTCTTGATATAACCAGATCCGACGACCCGAGTTTATATGATTATGCGAGTAGCCTTAAAGACATAGGCGTTGACTCTTTGTCTCTTACTATTACGGCGGAAAACGCTGCAATGTATTCCGAAGAGAGTATGGGAGTATTGAAAGAAATAAGCTCGCTTGGTCTTCCTTTAGCGCTTGATGGAAATGTAATTCCCGTGGATACAAAATTGATTGAAAAAGTCAACACATACGGCGGCAAAATTGCGGCAGTACCCGGCCTTTCCGAATCTTTTTTACAGGAAGCGATAAAAAAAGGCTATGTGTCAAAAATCAGCATTGAAAACTCCATCGGCATAGCGGCAGTCGGAGAAACCAGAGAGTCCTTTTTCAAGCCGGATATGACAATCAAAACAGTGATGAATGCCAAGAATATGACGGATGAAGAGTACGGCGAGCTATACTACGGACAGATAAGAGTGGCTCTCGCGAAAGCACAAAATTATCCCAAAGAGATAAAAAAAGCTCTCGAAAAGGGAGGAAATATTAATCCGACTGAAGCCGATATACAAAAAGCTTTTGAAGCTTTGCAGAAACAAGAGAAGTACGAAAAACGGTATCATAAATGGGCAAAAGAAGAGACTTTCTCAAAAAAGTCTTTCGTAGACGAGTCTTTTAAAAAGGTCGGCAAAACTCTGTCGGTTGTAGCGGTCAGCCACATAAGAAAAGCTTTTGAACTTGCACAGACGCAGGCGCCGAATCTGACAGAGGAAGAGGTCAAAGAGATAGACGAACAGGTAAAAAAGGCTCTTGAAGCGGCGGTAGGGGTTCTGGAACTTGCGTATATGCAAGAGATTAACCCCGAGTTGACTGCAAAAAATATTCAAGAAATAAAAGAAGCCATTAAAGTAAAGAAAGAAGTTGATCCGAGGGCCTTCCTTAAACTGGCCAGAAAAAAAATGCTGGGTACCGCTATACAAATAAAGCAAGACCTGGGCGCATGGGGACGTAATTATAGCTACAGGGCAAAGTCTTCCAATGGTATGAAAAAAGATTATAAGAAGAAGGACAAAAACATTGAAATTGTCTCCAAAGCGCAGTCTCAGCCGGAAGGCAAATTAGTGCCCGGAACGCAATTGCTTAAAGAAGCAATGGAACATAATCGCAAAATAGTAGATATGACGTATATGTTGCCTGATGAAATTTCAAAGTTAGAAAAAGAAAAAGAAGGGCTCGTATATGCCATAGGGGCGTATAATGTAAATAACTTGGATCAGATACTGGCGATTGTACACGCGGCGAAAAAAACAAACTCGCCCGTGATTATTCAGCTAAGCAAAGGCGCGCTGGAATATGCCGAATTTGAATATGTGGCATCATTGATAAAAACAGCAGTCAGAGAAAATCCGGATATGAAAATTGCCATGCATTTGGACCACGGCGAGACTTTTGAGATTTGCAAAAAAGCGGTAGACCTCGGCTTTTCGTCGGTAATGGTAGACGGTTCAAAATTATCGTTGGAAGCAAATATAGCTCTTACAAGACGAGTTGTTGAATATGCGCACGCAAGAGGCGTTTCGGTTGAAGGCGAGCTTGGGGAGATTGGCGGAGTTGAAGACGGCGTTCGCGGAAGCGCTATTAATGTCGTAAAGCCGGAAGAAGTGGTGAGATTTATAGAAGAGACGGGAATCGATTCTCTGGCAATCGGCATAGGAACATCGCACGGCACGCAGAAATCAGAACCGGAGCAAGAAATAATACTTCAAACGGAACTTGCGAAAGAAATCTATAGGCTTTCAGATGAAGCAGGCATATCCCGTATTCCGCTTGTTCTTCACGGAGCGTCCTCAGCTCCGCAAGATGTGCTTGAATACGCAGCAAGAGGCGGCACCGATACCGGCGATAATGCGGGAGTTGCCATGAAACAATTGCGCAGGTCAGAACTGTACGGCATAACCAAAATTAATGTAGATACCGACTCCAGGGTTGTATATACGGCAGTATCCAGAGAAGGTTTGGTCAAAAATCCGCAAGCAACTGATCTCCGTGCAATTTTGGATCAAACTGTTGGCGCCATGGAAAAAGTCCTGATAGAGCAAAAAATGGGTCCGGCAGGCTTCAACACCGCGGGACGCGGCTCGGATTACGAAGGAGTGACGGTTGAAGATATGAAAGAAGTTTACCAACAAACCGAAAAAGAACCTTCCGACACTCGAGGAAGTTCTTATAAGGCTGCTATGCTGCCTTCGGCTAATGATAATGATATTGAAAAGAGAATAGAAGCGTTAAAAGGGATAATAGCTGATCTTGACACGGCGCAAAAAATGCTGGTCGAAATCACAGAAGATTTGAGGAAAGCAAATTATCCTCCGGCGCAGGTAGAGTATCTTTTAAAAATATTAGAGCCGTTCGCAAAAGAAATTAATGAGAAATTCCTTGGAGAGGAGAGTGTTGAAGCAACTCAAGAAACCGTTACCAAAGACTATCTTATTGATTACGCTAATGGACTTGCCGGGCGCCTTGAGAAACACGGAATAACGTTATCACAGCCTGCTCCTTATGACTGGGAGATTAAAGGCATAGACAATGTCTCCTACTCATTAGAAATGCCGATCGGTTCTGAACTGACAGAAGCTATACTTGCAAAAATAAGGGAGACGGGTTCTAAAAAAGGATTCACCGAAAGTTTACTTCCGGTTGGTGAAAACAAGGACAGAACAAAAATTACGTTTATAAATAATATAGAGGTATTGAAAGACATTGAAACAATCTTAGATGAAAGAGAGCTTGCAAGTCAAAAAACTGCGGTCGGCAAGCTTACCGCCGAGGAGAAAGAAACCTTAGAAAAAGCGACGTCGCCGGTTAATATTGTTGCCGAGAACGGATCGTTTAACGAGAAAGGAATAAGCGAGCTTATTGAAGCGGCGATAGCGGCATTCGGATCCGATTGGGATGAATATGCAAAAGAAGATTTTAGAATTACGAGAATGCAGGCTTTTCGCGACAGGTTATACAAAGAGGCAATAGGTGAGAAGCCTCCGGTTATAAAAATAAAAGCAGACGATAATGGCGGAAATTTCGTGTCTATTTTTTCGCAAGGCAATGAAAGCGAAAATTATATTGTGAAGCTGGAAGATGTGGTTCAATGGGACGCAAAACAGCCAAAGAAAACGCTGACAGATGTAATAGTGTACTTTCTGGACGGCGGTATCGGGTCGTCAATGCAGAGAACTTTGCTAAATATGGCGAGGAGATTATTCCAAAGCAAGTATAGTAAAGTTTTGGAAAAAGGAGATGCAGACGCGATAAAAGCCTTGGGAGAACAATTAAAGAACGGAAAATTCCTAGAGGCAGTAGACACAATAGATGAATATTCTGCTGAAATGATAAAAAGATATGAAGACGTTTTGAGATTAGATGATAAATCCAAAGAAGCGGCAATAGACAATTTGAAAAAAAATCTGCTTGTTGACGAATATTTTATCTTGGCAATAAAAGAAACAAACTACGAAACCGAGTATGCCAAGATTTTGAAAATACGGGATAATGCGGAAAAAGAGAAAGCAACAAACAAATTGAGAAAAGATTTGGCCGATAAGTACAAATTTCTGTTAGCGGATAAGGCTACAAAGGCGAACGATTTATTCCGTATAGTGATCGGACAAGACGGCATTCCCATGATTTTTAACATAATGCAATTGAAATTGAGAAATCTATTGGCTGAAAAGGGAATGTATAAATCCGTAGCAATCGCAATGCTTACGGTTGAAGATTTTGAAAAGTTATCGAATGCTTTGTTTGACGAAAAGATAAAAGACGGCAAATCTGCGAGAGATCTGTTTGACAAAGTGGAAGTGGTATCAAACGAGTATATGTTTCCTGTAATAAAAATAGATGACGGAGAGGGAAAAACGCCGAAAGCGGTTAGATTTGTGAAGTACGAAAAAGGCATAAGCCCTTTAGCCGACGAGCCTGCTCCCGGAGGACACGGTTTGCGCGCTATCGCAGTAATGATGAAAATGATGATGGACAAAACAACAAAAAAAGTGAGAAAAGCCATAACGATAATAGGAAATTCGGATTCAATAAAAAGCGGTCCCATAGCTGCGCTTACAAGATGGATGAGAGGTGAACGCGTATCGATAGTGTTTCCGACTACGGAGAGACAGGAGATAGATCTTCATGGCGGAGTGATAGGTTTGCGGGAAGTGGAAGTGCCCGGCATGTTTGAAGAAAACGGTAACCCGAAAAAAATAAAAGTGCTGGGAATAATGGAACAGGCTGATGCGAATACAGACGAACAGAAAAAATTGTTTGAAAAATTTGACGGACCGTTCAATCTGAGCATGCCGTTTATCAATAATGAGATGATGATTGAAATTTATGAGGGGTTAGAAAAAATATATGTAAGCAAAGGCATGAAAAAGGCGGATTTTGCAACAATGTTTTATGGCTGGATGCGTGCGATTCCGACGATTAACAAGAGAATAAAAATTGAATTGCCTATGGGGACCGCATTCTTTAAGCTTAACGAGCAGCTTGAAATATTGAGGCTGCAGGATCCGCAAGGAGTAGGCAAATTTCTGGACGAAACGCTGGGTAAAGGCAAACAGCTTGTTCGTATTGTAAATATCGCCAAAGAAGACAGAGACGACTACTTTACCCCTACAAAAGATGCGGTTGATAATTGGAAGCAGGTTGCCGGAATACCCGGAACTGTAATCATTAAAGCGGTAGGGTTTGAAAAAGATAAAGACGGCAAAGTGATAATAGGAGATCCGGCGATAGGAGACCAGTATAAGGACGCCTATTACGTTTTAAGATACTGGACCGACACAAACGGAAAAAAATTAGCACATTTGAATATTAAAGGTCCGAACGTTAAGTTTAACGGAGTAACTTTGAAAGGGGATGTAAACATAACCAACAAATCAACCGGAGATTTCCTGTTTGGCAGTCAAAACGCCGCGCTTGCCGAATATTTTTCTAAAGACGAATCCGGCAGGCTTGTTATAAAAGACGCGGTTATAACAATGAACGAAGACGGAAGCGTCGAGGTTGCAAACCTTGACGGGACGCTCATGCTAGACAAAGGCTTGAACTTATACACGCAGATGGCGGTAAAATCTTCGTATTCCAATAGCTTTACAAAAGTATTTGTAGGGTTTTTTGGAAGGATTATAGCGTTGGCTGTTGAAACCGCGAAAAAACAAGATGTAAAAACCGTTGATCTTGATTTGGTCTGTTTAAAGAGCGCGGACGATTTGCCGCAAGATAACGCTATACTTGACAAGAAAACAAATCGTTTGACTTTTTATGTTGTTGTTGACAACAGCGCAATTCAGGGCATTGCTCCTACAGGCATAAAGAGCGACAGGGGTCTCCCTATTGGGATAGACAAATCAAAAGGCGTGATATACGTATCGGACGAAAGCGACCTTAACTTTGTAGCCGAAAATATTGCCGTGATACTCAAAAACGTTTACGACATAAACAAAGACGTTTCCGTGGTTATGAACGTTGAAGACGCCGCTTTGACCGTTAATGAAAACGGCACGATAACCTCGCCCATCGGATATTCCGCAGAAGCAAGAAATATAGTCAGGGCATTGAATGATATGTTAAGCAGAAATGTGGCGATTATGCTTAGAGGAACGTCGAAGGAGATAGACGCGCAGATAGTTCTTATGTCACAGGTAAATAACAAGACGATAACGATCCCGGCCGAGTATTATGCGAAAGATCCGCAAAAAATGAAGCAAACCATTGAAAAATTAAACGAAAACGGCATAAGCGTAATAATTGAAGATAATGAGGGCAAGTATTCTTCCGATGGTAAGCTTTTGAAAGCAGCCGGATTTGCGGGGCGGGTTGTAACGAGTCAGGAAGGTGTTACGGAATATGAAGACTATTTGGCAGAAAAGTCCGCAGAAAAGCTCGCGAGGAATTATATTACGATTTCCGATGCGGCAGGCTTAGAGAAATTACAGGATAATCCGGACATCCGCAGCAATACAATGTTTTTTATAAGCGGGGAAGCTTTGGAAGCATATGCCGCAAAAGAAGGCGCTTTTATGCGTGTGTTTGCAGGGCTGGACAAAGTATTAAACAAACTTGTCGCTGTAATCTTTGACAGCAAGATGGACGCTAATTTAGCGAAAAATTTTGTTTATGAGCTTCCGAAAACAAAAGTGCCTAATTTGAGCGCTTCCAAACTTGAAGGGTTGAGAAATGCTTTATCCGGTGAATTTAATCCTAAAGAAGTCGGCGTTGAACAATTAATCCAATTGAGAAAGGATTTGGAAATTGAAAAAATTCCCGAGTTGGCGGTTTTTGAAGGAAAGATAAAAAAAGCAGATATTAACGAAATAGGCAAAAACAGCATATTGTTTTATTATTACCAAGCCATAGCGCAGGCTGCGGCAACAAAAGCCGCGGTTTACTCTAAACATCCGCTGGGATTTGCGGACAAAAATAAAGAAAGAAGAGCGGACAGAAATGCTTTGGTAAAAATTTCGGATGACGAGAAAATTCTGGTAAATAAGGTGGTTGAAGAGGTTGGAAAGCATGTTGATGCTAAGGGGATGAACGTTTTCGCAACTGAAAAGTTTATCGAAGAACTGACAAGCGCGATAGAAAATATAGACCGCAATGCTTTAGGCGAAGTGATTGAAGGTATGGACGTCAAAGAAGAACTCGAAGGTTCATTTGTCAAAGGTGGCAGACTTAGCGAAAAGCTTGCGGCCGCGGCAGTCTTTGAATTGTTAGTCGCGTTTGCGGAAAAGCGCGTAAAGCCTATGGAAGTTGTCAAAAGCAATACTGCGGATATAAGGGCGACGGTGGCCATACTTACAGCCGCATAAACCAAGTAATAAATAAGTCGTGGCTGTTCTCCCTCTCCCCTTGCGGGAGAGGGCGAGCGTCCGACGAATAAGGAGGACGTGTCTGCGAGCGGGCGCGAGACGGTGAGCGCCCCGGCTCTTGCGGAGCAAGAGGGTGAGGGGTTGCAGTTAATCGGAAAAAGGCATGAGAAAAATCTTAGCAATACTATTATCAATAACATTTGTCTGCAATATTGCGGCGGAGTCTGTTTACGGCGTTGTTCTTCCTGCTGCTGCAAATAATCAATACAACATAAATAAGAATTTTTCCGTAGGCAATTTTAAAGCGGCAAATGACAATCTTGTGTTATTAATACAAGATTTGCACTGTCATTACGATACGCAGGTTAAGATTAGCGAACTTCTTAGGAACATATCGAAACAGGATAACTTTAATAAAATATTCGTCGAAGGCGCGAGTACGGATATAACTGGCAGTTTTATAAAAAGCCTGCCTGAAAATATAAAAAATCCGCTGGTAGAAAATTTGTTAAAAGAAGGCAAAATAGGCGGCGGAGAATATTTCTTTTTGACAAACGAAGCCGACGTGCCGCTGTATGCTTTGGAAAATGAAGAAATATATTTGCAAAACGCCAAAAGGCTTGAATATATATTAAACGCGCAAAAAGAAGTGGATAAAATAATATCCGAAATGGATAGAGAATTAAAAGCTTCCCAGAAGCAGAATTTGAGCGGTTCAAACCGTAAAATGCTGTCTGCGGTAAATAAATATGAAAATAAAAAATTCGAACAAAGCAGGTATTATAAATATCTGATAAAAGAAGCAAAGAAACAAAAAATAAATTTAAATAAATATCGGGAAATATTAAGTGTTGCCGACATAGAAACAAAAATCAATGCGAAGAAAGTA
>Ga0123356_10001364_pt1 | contig 27007 bp, 17 predicted proteins | sample TergutEmb28metaG_2_FD_92546 | JGI IMG/M metagenome (GOLD analysis project Ga0123356, IMG submission 92546) | Embiratermes neotenicus P3 segment gut microbial communities from Petit-Saut dam, French Guiana - Emb289 P3 | ecosystem: Host-associated > Arthropoda: Insects > Digestive system > Gut ...
AAATGGGAAGTTTTAATGTCTTGCTTTTGTTCATTAATTATTCTCCATAAGTTTTTTAATTATCGTATAAAAACGTTTTTTGTTATAGATAACCGGAACAGGATAAAGCGGATTACATTCTTTGTCTGCCCATTTTATCATTTTTGGAATATCTTCGTCTTTGATACAATCAAATCCTTTTGGAAGCCCCATTCGTTTGTTCATTGTATAGATCGCTTCTATAAAGATCTGCGCTTTTTCGGCTTTTGTTTTTGTTTTTTTATTTCCGTTTGCAATTAATCCTGCGCTGTCTGCAAGAAGCGCTAGTTTTTTATGCGCTTTTCTTCCGTAATCTTCCAGTACTACAGGAAGAATAACAGCGTTTGCAAGACCGTGAGGCGTATTATACAAACCTCCAAGGGTATGCGCAATTGCATGAATATTGCCAACCCCTGCGCGTGTAAAAGCAAACCCCGCTTTGTAAGAAGCAGCAAGCATAGCCTGCCTTGCTTCTATATTACTGCCGTCAGCATACGCTTTTTCTATATTAGCAAAAATTAATTTAACTGCGTCAAGCGCAAACCGCTTGCTCTCTTTTGTATTGTATGTCCAGCAAAGATAGGCTTCTACCGCATGTGTCAGCGCATCCATACCTGTTGCCGCTGTTATCGCAGGAGGCAGTCCAACAGTTAATTCCGAATCGAGTATTGCAAAATTAGGGATAAGATTTAAATCCATAATGGCATATTTGTGATGTGTGTCAGTATCGGTTATTAAAGCGGCTATTGTTGTTTCGCTGCCTGTTCCCGCGGTGGTAGGTATCGCAATAAAAAACGGAAGTTTCCTAAAAACTTTTAACAAACCGCCAAGCTGGTTTACGCTTTTTTTTGGCCTTACAATACGCGCGCCTGCTCCCTTTGCAGCATCTATAGAAGAGCCGCCTCCAAGAGCTATTAATCCGTCACAGCCGGATTCGAGATACAGATTTTGAATTTTATCTATAGTATTTATCGAAGGATTTGATTCAACATCAGAAAATAACACATAGGCAAATTGGGCGTTAACAAGAATTTCTATGACTTTTTGCACAATACCGGCTTTAACAAGTCCGTTATCTGTTACTAAAAGCGGTTTTTTTACTTTATTTTTTTTAAGCAATTCCGGAATATTTCTAATACTGCCCGGTCCTTCGGCAGGAAACGCTTTTCTCCATGGCAAAAGCAGCGCGCCGTAATTAAATATAAACTGAAACACTCTGCAAAAAACATTAAACATTTATTCAACTCCTTTATAATTTATTATACATTAGTTTATGATAAACCTGTGTAAAATATTTTAAATTTACGAATAATGTTTAATTATTAACAAATTTAATGAGAACCTGCTGTTTTCATTTTTTCGTTTGCGTTGACAAAAACATCTACGATAAGCGGATCAAATTGTTTCCCGGAAGACTGTTTGATAATTTCTAAGGCTTCTTCGTTAGAGAAGGGTTTTTTATACGGCCGTTCGGAAACAAGCGCGTCATAAACGTCTACTATTGCCATCAAACGCGCCTGAAGCGGAATCTCGTATTTTTTTAATCCGTTAGGATAACCGGAACCGTCCCAGCTCTCATGATGGTACGCTGCAATCAGCTTTGCGTTCTGCAAAAACTCCGCATCGCCTGTTTCTTTAATCGCCTTTTCGATAATTGCAACGCTTTCGTTTGTATGAGTTTTCATTTTTTCGAATTCTTCTTTTGTTAAAGGACCCGGTTTATTTAAAATAGAATCGGGAATTGCAATTTTTCCTAAGTCGTGCAAGCGGGCAGAAGAAACCACAGATTCTAAATCCCATTTTAGAATTTCATCGGCATAAACTCCTTCGGAGATCATCTGATCCGAAAGAATTTTCATATAACCGGCAGTACGATCAATATGTCCGCCGGTATTATTATCACGGCTTTCTACAAGGTCTGCAAAAGTATAAACAATACCGTTCTGGAGCCGCACCAGCTGCTCTGTACGTTTTGTTAACAGCTCAGTTCGTTCACGTATTATTTCATCGATTTGAAGATGATATCTTATTCTGTTTATTAATACAGGTTCGGAGAAAGGTTTCATTATAAAATCTCTGGCTCCTGTTTCTATACCGTAAGCTTCACTGACAGAGTCTGTGCGGCCTGTCAAAAATATAACAGGAATTTCCGAAAACACCGTATTAGCCTTTAGCCGCTTCATTGCTTCAAAGCCGCTCATCTCAGGCATTTCTATATCCAGCAGTATTAAGTCCGGAGTAAATTTTTCCAGAGCGGCAAACATTTGCTGCGCAGAAGACAGCGCTATTACGCGGTAATATTTTACAAGCGCTTCTTCTGCCACTGTAAGATTGGTGGCATTATCATCAACTAAAAAAATTGTTTTTTGCATACTTAAACTCCAAAAAGGCGCACAGCGTTTCGCCCGGCATTTTTTGCATTGTAAAGAGCTTTATCAGCTCTTAAAATAAAATCTTCTTTTGAACAGTCATCTAACCGCGTATATACTCCAATGCTTATAGTAATTTTTTCGGCCCCTTTGTCACAGCATGGTATCACTGTGTCTTCTACATTTTTGCGCACTTGCTCGCCGATTTCCATTGCGCCTGACGAATCTGTTAATGGAAGCAATATAACAAATTCTTCGCCTCCCCAGCGCGCTGCAAAATCACCGGGACGCCTTAATGTTCCGGAAAAAACTTTTGCAATTGTTTTTAAGGCAGTATCTCCCTGCTGATGTCCGAACGAATCATTATATTTTTTAAATAGATCCAAATCTATTAATAAAATACTTATCGGTGTTTTTTCGCGCGATGATCTGAGCCATTCAAACGAAAATCTTTCATCAAAACAGCGCCTGTTAGGCAGATCTGTCAATTGATCCATCATGCTTAATCTTTCTATGGTACGCAGCTGCTCAAGCAGCCTGATTTGATTGCCTATCCTAAGCTTTACAACTACCGGAGTAAAAGGTTTTGTAATATAATCCGCCGCACCCAAAGCGAGCCCTTTTGCTTCGTTATCATCTCCCATTAGCGATGTAATAAAAATTACCGGAATATTTTTTGTCTTTTCTGAATTTTTTAAAGCGCTTATTACCGTAAAGCCGTCCATTTCCATCATAAGAATATCCAGCAAAATAACATCCGGCATATATTCTTCTGCCGCTGCAATGCCTTTGGTGCCGCTTTCTGCAGTATAAATGATATATTCAGAATCCAATATCTTTCTTAATACAGCAATCGTTGTCTCTTGATCATCAATAATGAGAACGCTGTTTCTAGAATTATTCACAAGCTGCTCCATCCCTTATATATATTTTTTTACACTATCCCTTAATGACGCCGGTATAATAGGTTTTTTTAGTACTTCTAGCGCGCCTGCATTTTTTGCATCAGATAACAGTTTTTCGTCGCTCCATCCTGTAAGAAAAAGAACCGGAATATCTTTATACTGCGAATCTTCTTTTAATTTAACAATCGCTTCCAGTCCTGTCATCTCCGGCATTTCAATATCCAGCAAAATTAAATCCGGACGTTTTTTCTGCAAAAGCAGAAACATTTTTTCTGCCGACGGCATAGTAAGTACATTATAATCAGCTTCTAATGAAGAAGCAGCCATAGTAAGATTAGCGTCGTTGTCGTCAACAACAAAAACAAGTTTGTTCATAATTATCCTCTTTTTTATCCACTTAAATTTTTAAAGTCTTCTTTAATTAACTTGAGCTCTCTAGAAATTCTGATATGCTTTGCAACTTTATTGTTTAGTTCCAGCGGTTTAAACGGTTTTACTATAAAGTCGGAGGCTCCAATGGTCATTGCTTCGTTAACATGTTCCTGTGTTCCTTCTGTTGTTATAATGATAACCGGAGTATCTTTATGCTCGGGCAGTTTTCGTATCATTGGAATAAGATCAAAACCGTTTAATACGGGCATAACATAATCCAGCAGAATTAAATCCGGCGTTTTATTTTTAAGAAAGTCCATAACGTCTTCTGACTTTGATAAAATATATACTTTGTATCTGTCGCTAAGGGCGTATTGCATGGCACGGAGCATACTGGAAACATCATCAACAACAAGAACACATGGTTTATTTCCGCCGTCGCCGTCATCCGAATCATCTTTGCGTTTTTTTGGATTTAAATGATACTCAATGCTTTCTACCAGTTTTGTTGTAGTAAACGGCTTTATAACATAATCAACTGCTCCAAGGCTGAGTCCCTTTACAACGCTTTCCCTGTCGCTGTTGCCAGTTAAAAATATTACAGGTATTTCTATGTACCTTTCATCTGACTTTAGGCTTTTTATCGCCTCGTAGCCGTCAATATCAGGCATATTTACATCCAGCAAAATTAAATCGGGTTTAAATTTTTCGAGGTATTCATACATTTTTAAAACAGAATCGGCAGGAAATATCTCATAATGCTCCTGAAGCCTCGTTTTTACCGTCATAAGGCTGTAATTTACATCATCAACATAAATTATTCTTTTTCGCCCGCCTCCGGTAATTTCTGTTACGCTTTTATAACTTGCCATTTATACTATCCTCCAAGTCTTTCAATAATTTGCTTTAAATCCATTCTGTCAACACTTTCTCTAAGCCAATCCGTAAGTCCGTCATCGGACTCGTATTGATATTTTTCTATCTCAGAAATTGCTTCATCAATCCCGTCCATATCATAATCTTTACAAGCGGCAAGCAGTTTTAAAAGTTCCTCTTTTTCCGGCTTGTCCTTTTTAGGTCTTGGATTTTCGGCTTCTATGCCAAAAACAAGCTCTTCAATATCGTAAACCATTTTTCGTGCAATTTCAAGAAATTTTGGATTATGTTCCTTAATATAGGCTAAATCGCCGGATTTTACGGCGTCTTCTAAGGCGCTGGCTCTACTGCCGACATCTCCGGCAAATATATCATAGCTGGTTCCCTTTATTCCATGCACTTTTATCTTATAATCATTAAGTGAATCTTCTCCGGCTGACTCTACCACTCCCAGCATAGAGCGGACACTAGCCGCGTATGAGCGCAGAACCCTTAAATAAGTTTTTTCGTCACACCCGTACCGCAAAAGACCCTTTGCAACATTTAGTCCGGTTATCTCTTTATTCAAAAGCCGGGTTCCGGCAGGAGTGCCCGCAAGAGCCAGTTCGACAGCCTTAAAAGCTGCGGCATTTTCCGCTTCTTCAAATTCGCTGTGCATTATATGTTCTGTAATAATATCAAGGGCTTTTTTTGTTTCTTTAGAACAATTCTTTATTTGGGCAATTAAATCCAACGCGCCCTTTCTGTCAAAATCAGCGGCTTTTTCCTGAATAGCCGCTAATGTCTCTTTTATTTCTTCGGTATCTTCGTTTACTTCGTATTCAACGCGCGATGCCTCCAGTCTTTTTAACAGCGCTTTTAAATCTTTTAAAAACCCGGGAGCATTCGCGTTTATTTCTTCTATGTTACTGTCACGCGCAGCCTTTTCCAGTTTTAACGCAGCGGCGGAAAGATCTGTTTCTCCTATATTATAAAGAGAACTTTTTATTCCATGTACCATTACAGTAAATTTACGTAATACTTCCTCGCTGCTGTAATCCGATGAATTTTCTTCCAGCCAAACTGCTGTCTTGTCTGCGTCTCTGATAAACGAATCCATTAAAAGCGAATCTGTCTGCGGCGTCTGCTTTAACAAATCTTTAATATCCATTTTTTGCTTTCGCGCTTCATCTATTACTTCCTGCGGCTGTTTGTCGCGTATAAATTTATTAAGAACTGCATTTAACTGGCGTATATCTATCGGTTTAGAAATAAAGTCGTCAAACCCGCTTTTAAGGAACATATCCGCCTGCCCTGCAACCGCATTAGCTGTCAGTGCAACAATCAAGGTTCTGACAAATTCAGGCTGCTCTGCTTCCCATTCACGTATTTTTTTTGTTGTTTCTATGCCGTCCATTTCCGGCATCATATGATCCATAAATACAATGTCATAAACATTGCCGTTTTTTAATTTATCAATTGCTTCCTGCCCGCTCATTACTGTTTCTATTTTTAACCTGTAAAGTTTCATAAGACCAACAGCTACATACAAGTTTGTTTCTACATCGTCAACAATTAAAACGCTTCCGTACGGCATTGGATCGCGGATAATCTGTCCTCTCTTTCTCTGCGAAATATAATTCATGCGGAACTGCTGAAGATTCGCCGCAACATCTTTTCCTATTACATTGGAATCTATCTTTTCCTGCGGCAGACGTACAACAAACAATGATCCTTTACCGGGTTCGCTTTCTACATTTAAGCCGCCGTTCATTAAACTAACCAGCCGTCTCGTAATTGCCAAACCAAGACCGGTTCCTTCTACATTATTTTTTTGTTGATTAAAGCGGGAATATTTTTCGAACATTTTGCCAAGCTGTTCATTTGTCATACCGACGCCTGTATCCTGAATACTAAACACAATTGTAATCATATTTTTATCCGGATTAGGTTCCGCAGAAATTGACAGTGTTACATTGCCTTTTTCTGTATATTTAAACGCATTAGAAAGCAGGTTATTTAATATTTGTTTAATACGAAGTTCGTCGCCGATTAGTCTTGCAGGAATGTTTTCGTCAATTTTAAGATCAAACTCTATAGGTTTGCTGTCAATGCGCATCATATTTAAATGCACAGAATCGTTTACAAGGCTTGCAACAATATACGCTGCAGGCATAATATCCAGTTTACCGGCTTCTATTTTAGAAATGTCCAGTATATCGTTAATAATTCCTAAAAGCATATCGCACGAACTATATATCTTGCCCAGCCCTTCTTCTATCTCTGCCGGCAGCGATTCGTTCTGTATCAGGATTTCGGTTACTCCAAGAATTGAATTCATCGGCGTACGAATTTCGTGACTCATGTTTGCAAGGAACGATGATTTTGCCTGACTTGCCAATTCTGCGGCATCAAGCGCTTTACGCCTGTCAGAACTGGAAATTGCAAGCGCCATTAAATCTGCAAGAGACGATGCAAAGTTCTGCTCTTCCATTTCCCATATGCGGGACTTCGGATACTCTTTGCATGGCATTTGATCGACGCAGACAACACCGACAAGTTTACCGTCAATATGTATCGGGGCGTAAAGCGCGGCGCATAACGAGTTAAAATAATCGCCGGAAGTAACAAGAACCGATTTGCATTCGTCTCCGTTATTCATAACAATCAAACGTTCTTTTTTAAGGCGTTTAACATAATCGTTTCTGTTGGATAAATCAAATTTATTTTTTATTGGATTGTCTCCGGTATAAGAATCAAAACAAGAAATGCATTCCATTGCGTTTTCTGTTTCGATAATCTTCCATACACTGACACTGAACGTGTTTAACGCAACGCAGCCTTCCTGCGCTATAATATCAGAAGCAGTTTCCAGATTTCCGGTAAAAATTGCGGTTGATCTTGTAATAATTGCCAATGCGTCACTAAGTTTTTTTGCATATTCATAGCTATAAGAAATTTTATTTTCCATTTCTTTATGCTTTGTTATATCACGGGCAATGCCTAATACTCCGATTGTCGCGTCATCAAGTATTAACGGAGTTTTTATAGTCTCAAAAAGAGGCATCATTCCACTAACGCTAAGCGAGTATTCTTCTACTATTTCTGTCCGTCTTTCATTAATTATTCTTCTATCTAAATTCCTAAACTCGTCTGCCAGTTCTTTTGATAAGCCAATCCCTTCGTCATCTTTGTTTACTACTTCTTCTTTTGTTTTCCCAAAAAAATCAAGGAACGCTTTATTGCATTGAATATAGCGCAGTTCCTTGTCTTTAATAAAAATAATATCCGGAATCGAATCAAATAATGTAGTAAGCGTAGTAGACTGCATTTTTAATTCCTGTGTCCGTCTTTCTACAAGCTTTTCCAGTATCTTGCCTGCGCGCCGGCTCCTTATAAATAAAACAGCAACAAGAACAACTACGCTAAAAAGCAATAAATATAAACCTGCAAGCACCGGGCGCAGTTCTTCTCCTACTTTAACCCTGTAATCATAGGTTCTTCGCATCCAATGCCCGGAAATTTCTTCTGTATCGATTAATTTAAGCGCTTTGTCAAGAATGGAACAAAGTTCGGTTTCGTTTTTATTTAATCCAAATTTAATTTCTATCGGATAATCAAACATTACATTTATTTTATAATTAGGAAGCTCAAGATAGTGAGTTAAAAATAATAATCTTTTTTGATTTGCCATCACCATATCAACTTTCCCTTCCTGAAGGGCGGCAAAAGCTGCTTCTACGGATTCGTACTCAATTGTATTGTAGTGATTCGGAAACCATTCTCTGAACAAAACGGTATAAGAGGTATTTGACGTAAGACCGACTCTTGCAAAAAGGATTTCGTTAAATTTTGTATCAGGATATTCGGACTTAGAAATTAATGCATAATGATCTATCATCTGCACTGTATCAGGCCAGATAAAACGATCACGGCGTTCTGCCAACTGGTTCATCTCAGGAACCAGCGCTATCTCTCCGGCTTCCAGCTTTCTAATGATTACAGGCCATTCGGTATTTTCATCGTTAACACGTTCAAATGTTAATCCCGTTAATGCAGAAATTTCATCAAGAATATCCAAAGAAATTCCGCGCCATTCTTTTTCGCGCTTGTCAAAAAAACATCCTGGATAATTACCGGGATCTACGCCAATCAGAACAGCAGGATTGTCTATTATATACGCGCGTTCTTCTTCTGTTAGCTGCATATATAATTTATGTTTTAGATACTCATTATGACCCATATTATATAATTTTGTTAAATGACGAAGAGCTCCGTCATCCAAAGCTTTTTGTACAACACTTACAATTGCTTCATAATCAGGATTTTGGGTTACAAGAAAAACGGGACTATAAATCAACGGAAAAAAGTGTTTTGCCAATACATCTCCGTAAATGTCAAAAAAAGCTTCTGCCATATTATAATCTATAAAAGCGTCAGCCTCGCCGCTTTTGAGTTTTCTGTACGCTTCATCGGCAGAAGAAACAAAAATAACTTCGTATTTACCGCTTTCAAACTGAGAGATGACTTCGTTAATTGCTGTAAACCCCTGCATAAAAGCAAATCGAAGCGGGCGGAATTCTGCATAATATTCCAAAGGTCTTGCATCTGCCAGCCGGTATAATTTTACCAACTGCTGGGCAACTGCAGTTGTCATATAATAAACTCTCTGCTGCTCTCCTGTATTTACCGCATTGCCGGTAACATCATCATCAAACATAACAAAAGAAGGCAGGTATCCGCTCTCAGAAAATTCCGGTTTAAAAGGGATACCAAAAAGATCTGTCAGCCATTCGCATAACAAAGCGGAGAACCCGCTGATTTCGCCTTTGTTATTATAAAAAGCTTCGGTAGAAGGCAATGCGCTGTACATAAGATACCCGCTGCCGCCTGTTACATGCCGCTTAATGGAATCTATCGCTTTTTTTTCTTCTTCTGTAACGCCGGGAATATCAATATAGGAATTATAAATACCGCCGCCGGTTACCGGAGTTTGATTATTAGAATTTCCGCAGCCGCCAAAAAGAATCAACGAGATTATTAAAATTAAAAACATTTGGCTTCTAACTGCTCTCATTTATTTATCTTTTCCTCCGGGTCTTAAAACATCCGCATATTCTTCTGCGGCGTTCTGCGCTTCTTCAAATTCGCTGTGAATAATATGATCCATAATTTTATCAAGAACTATTTTTGTTTCTTTTGTATATATTCTAATTCCTGCAATTACGTCTATTGCCCCCTTTCTGTTGTAATCCGAACATATATCCCTTATTGTATTAAGCTTGGAATAAAGTTCTGCTGTATCTTCGCTTTCGCTGTATTTAGTTTGTTTTATTTCGAGCTTTTCGAGCAAGACCTGCATGCTGTCAATAAAACCGGGAGATTCAGTTTTTATAAATTCGATATCCTGTTCACGCCCGGCTTTTTCCAGATTAAAAGCAGCGCCGGAAAGCAGCGTCTCTCCGATATTCCAAAGAGAGCTTTTAATGCCGTGCGTAATAATCGTAAATTTTCGTATTACTTCTTCGTTATCAAAATGCGATGATTGCTCTCTCAGCCATGTTACGGTTTTTTGCGCATCCCTTATAAATGAATCAAGCAAAAGAGTATCCGCCTCCGGCTCGGCAGTTGTTTTATAGTTATTATCCTTACGCGCAGCTTCTATAATATCAGGCGGCTGTTTATCGCGGACAAATTTATTTAAAACAGCATTAAGCTGGCGTATATCTATCGGCTTAGAGATAAAATCGTCAAAACCATTCTGCAGGAATATATCAGCCTGCCCGGCAACTGCATTAGCAGTCAATGCAACAATAGGGATTCGCGCAGGCGAATCCCTATTGTTGCTTGGAGTTTCCTTCGGAAACTCCACACTTTCATTAAGCGAATTTTCGCTGCCGCCGGCTATCTCTTCTTCCCAACTGCGGATTCTTTTTGTCGTTTCTATACCGTCCATTTCCGGCATCATATGATCCATAAAAACAACATCATACACATTGCCTTCTTTTATTTTATCAATAGCTTCCTGTCCGCTCATTGCAGTAGTAATTTGCAGTTTATAAAGTTTCATAAGACCAACTGCTACGTATAGATTAGTTTCTATATCATCAACAACAAGAACTTTTCCGTAAGGCATAGGATCTCTTACAATCTGCCCTCTCTTTCTGTGCGTAATATAATTTTTGCGGAATTGTTTTAAGTTAGCTGCAACTTCATCTCCAATTACATCTGCATTTACAGTTTCCTGCGGCAGAAGAACAGTAAATAACGAACCTTTCCCCGGTTCGCTTTCTACATCCATGCCGCCGTTCATCAAGCTAATCAGTCGCCTTGTAATAGCTAAACCAAGTCCGGTTCCTTCTACAGTTATGCTTTTTTCCTGATTAAAACGCGAATATTCATCAAACATATGATTCAATTGATCTTGAGTCATGCCGTGACCTGTATCACGCACTCCAAATACAAGCGTCGTACCTTCATTTTCGCCTGTCCACCTAACCTGACCTTTCATTGTGTGGTCTGGCAGATACGAAAGCATTGGTATTGGCTCTGTAGAAACAGACAAAATAACTTTTCCTGCATCGGTATATTTAAATGCATTTGATAACAAATTATTAAGTATCTGTTTAATTCTAAGTTCGTCACCCACTAATACTGCGGGAATATTGCCGTCAATCTGAAGTTCAAATTCTATCGGCTTGGAATCTATTCTCATCATATTTAAATGAATAGTGTCGTTTATAAGGCTCGCAATTTTATATTGAAGAGGAATAATATCGAGTTTTCCCGCTTCTATTTTTGAGAAGTCCAATATGTCATTAATAATGCCTAGCAATAAATCGCATGAGTTGTAAATCTTATCCAATCCTTCTCCAATCTCAGGAGGAAGCATTTCATTCTGAATCAAAATTTCTGTAACGCCGAGAATAGCGTTCATTGGTGTGCGTATCTCATGGCTCATGTTTGCCAAAAATGCAGATTTACTCTGGCTTGCCGTTTCTGCAGCTTCACGTGCCTTGTGACGTTCAAAGCTGTATATTGCAAGCGCCATAAAATCTGCAAGAGAAGAAGTAAAACTCTGCTCTTCCATTGTCCACTCGCGTTTTCTATAAAACTCTTCGCAGGAGCTCTGCTCTACGCATACTACCCCTACAACTTTCCCGTCAACGCGGATCGGCGCGTCAAGAGCGGCGCATAATCTTGCGTAATTTTCGTCATCAATGGCTGTAGAAATTAATTTGCATTCTTCTATGTTATTCATGGCAATTAACCGCTCTGTATTAAGAAGCTTTACATATTCACCGCGGTGCGTTAAATCATAATTATCCTGAACAGTAATTTCGCCGGTTCTGGTGTCATAATAAGAAATATTTCTAAGCGTTTTTTCGCTCTCATCTGCAAAACTCCATACCCCTATACGATGGGTATTTAAGGCGATACATCCTTCTTTTACAATTATATTTGCAGCTTCATCCAATATACCTGCCGAAATTGCCGGTGACTTTGTAATCTTTGCAAGCGCATCACTGAGTTTTTTTGCGTACTCAAAACTATGTGCAATTTTTGCAGTTTGTTTTTCGAGTTCGTCTGTCCGTTTAAAAACAAGTTTTTGCAGTTCTTTTCCTGCAAAACGGCTTCTTACAAACAGAATAACAACAAGAGAAAGGATTCCAAGAAGCGATGCTGTTAATAATATAAACATAGGCCTAAGATTTTCCGCTACCTTTCTGCGGTAATCGTATGTTCTGCGCATCCAGCTTTCAGAAATCCCGTTTAAATTAATCATTGCAAGCGCTTTATCAAAAATAGAACATAATAAAACTTCGTCTTTGTTAAAACCGAATTTAATGTCTACCGCATAATCAAAAACAACATTTGTTTTATAATTGGGAATTTCCATATAATGAGTAAGATATAAAAGTCTTTTTTGATTTGCCATTACCATTTCTACTTCGCCTTTCTGCAAAGCGTCAAAGGCTTCTTCCATGCTGTCGTATTCGACCGTATTTAAATGGTTAGGAAACCATTTTTTAAAGATGTCGCCGAGAACTGTGTTTTTTACTATCCCGACTTTAATATATATAACTTCGTTAACTTTTATTTCGGGATATTCCATTTTTGATATTAATGCGTAATAATCTGTCATCTGCGCAGTATTAGGCCATATAAACCGCCCTGCACGTTCCGGTATTTGAGCAAGCTCCGGAACAATTGATACATCTCCATTTTCCAGCATTTCTAAAACATCAAGCCAGTTTGAATTTTCATCGCTGACTATATTAAATGTTAATCCGGTAAGGGATGAAACTTCGTCAAGCACATCCATGCAAATGCCTTCCCAGCTGCCGAGACGCTTTTCAAAAAAACTACTGGGATAATTAGCGGGATCTGCGCCCATTAAAATAACCGGATTATTTTTTATATATTCGCGCTCTTCTGCAGAAAGCCGCATACGAAGTTTGTATCTTAAATAATCCTGATGAGCTTCGTTATACAATGTCGTCAGATAACGCAAGCCTCTGTTTTCTAATATTTTTTCTACAACAGAAATAATAGGCTCCATCTCATCGATTCTGGTAGAAAAAGAAACCGGCATAAAAATTAACGGAAAAAATTCATGAGCTGTTATATCGTTGTATTCTAAAAAACTTATTTCTGCTACGCCGCTGTAATAAAAAACGTCAAACATTCCGTTTTTGAGCGCATCATACACGTTATTAAAATCGGTAATCGTTACAATCTCAAAAGTATTGGGTACAAGCTCCGATGTTACTGCATTAATAGTAGCCGCGCCTTCCATAAAACCGCATTTAACAAGGCGTTCTGACGCTATCTCTGCAAGCGAACGGCTGCCTGAAAGACGGAAACCCTTTACAGGCCGTGAAGCAATTGCACTTGTCATATGATAAATTTGGCGGCGCGCCTCTGTTGATGTTAGTTCTCCGGAAAAAGAAACTTCTTCTGCCGCCATCCCGTCGATTAAATCGAGCCAATCATATAAAACAGGTTTAAAGGAAATACCAAACAGCTCTGTCAGCCAATTGCAGAACAAAACAGAAAAACCGCTGATTTCTCCAAACTCATTTTCGTATGCTTCTGTGGTTACCGGCATACCGTAAATTAAATGATCCCCTGCGTATTTTTCCTGCAAAGCCTCAATAGCCGAGATTTCTTCTTTTGTAATACCGGGAACTTCGATATAAGAATTATAAATGTACGGACTGTTAATTCTTTTTTGCGAATTATCACATCCAAAAAGAGTAAAAAATAATAAAACAACAAATAACCAACTGACAAAGTTTTTCATTTAATTGCCTCTTCCGGCAGAGTCATCAAGTACTGCACCAAGTGCTGACAAATACACTGCCGCTGCTTTTTCTGCTTCTTCAAACTCACTGTGAAGAACATTCCCCATTATTATATCAAGAACTTCTTTAGTTTCTTTTGAGCAATATCCAGCTTCTGCAAGTTTGTCCAATGCGCCTTTTCTATTATAATCTGCGCACATTTCTTTTATTTCCAGCAGTAAGCTGTGGATTCTCTTTGTATCTTCTTTTAAGTGAGACCGGCTTTCATTTTCTTTCTGCTGCTGCAGCTTAAGCCTTTTTACTAATTCGTTCATATCATTAATAAAGCCGGGAATAAATTCTTTGATTTTATCAATTTCTTTATTTCGTCCGCTGACTTCCATTTTTGCAGCCAGTTCTGAAAGCAGCGATTCGCCTACATTCCACAGCGAACTTTTGATACCATGAACAATAACAGTAAATTTATGCAGCACATCATCAGTTTCAAACTGCATAGACTGATCTTCCAGCCAGATAATTGCTTTTTGCGCATCTCTGATAAAAGACTCCAGCAAAAGCGAGTCTATTTTAAATTCAGGGACAGCTGTTTCATTTTGACGGCGGGCAGCTTCTATTACTTCCTGCGGCTGCTTGTCTCGGATAAATTTATTAAGCGCATTATCAAGCTGGCGAATATCAATCGGCTTGGAAATAAATTCATTAAATCCGTTCTTAAGAAATATATCAGCCTGCCCGGAAACCGCATTAGCAGTCAGTGCTACAATCTGGGTTCCGACGAACCCAGATTGTTTAGGAGTTTCCTTCGGAAACTCCATACTTTTATTAAGCAAATTACTATTGTTGCTTGGAGTTTCATTAATCTGTTCTGCTTCCCAAGCGCGTATTCTTCTTGTAGTCTCTATGCCGTCCATCTCCGGCATCATATGATCCATAAAAATAATATCATACTTATTGCCGGCTTTTACTTTATCAATTGCTTCCTGTCCGCTCATAGCTGTGTCAATTTCGAGCCTGTAAAGTTTTAAAAGACCTACGGCAACATATACGTTTGTTTCAACATCGTCTACTATTAAGACTTTTCCGTACGGCATTGGATCGCGGTTAATCTGGCTTCTCTTTCTCTGTATAATATAATTAGTCTGGAATTTTTTTAGGTTTGCAATTACTTCTTCGCCAAGAACTTCATCATCTACTTTTTCCTGCGGCAAACGGACAACAAACAACGAACCTTTTTTTGATTCGCTGTCTACGCTTATCGAACCGTCCATAAGTTTAACAAGCCGCTGTGTAATCGCCAAACCAAGACCTGTTCCTTCTACAACACTTTTCTTTTCCTGATTAAAACGCGAATATTCTTCGAACAGCCTTGTCAGCTGATCCGGTGTCATGCCGTGCCCTGTATCCTGTACGCCAAGAACAAGAACAGCGCCGGAAGAGCCGTTTTCGGAGCCGCCGCTTGTTGAGTCATATGAAACAGATAATGTAACTTTGCCCTCGTCTGTATATTTAAACGCATTTGACAAGAGGTTATTTAAAATTTGTTTTATACGAAGCTCGTCGCCGATTAATTTAGCAGGAACATTTTCGTCAATCTTTAGATCAAACACAATCGGCTTTGAATTAATCCGCATCATATTAAGATGTACAGAATCATTTATAAGACTTGCTGTTTTATATTGAAGAGGCATTATATCCAGCTTGCCGGCTTCGATTTTAGAAAAATCAAGTATGTCGTTAATTATGCCAAGCAATAAATCGCAAGAACTATAAATCTTGTTAAGCCCTTCTTCGATCCCTGACGGGAGTTCTTCGTTTTGAATCAAAAGTTCTGTAACGCCAAGAATTGCGTTCATCGGCGTACGAATCTCGTGGCTCATATTTGCAAGAAACACAGATTTGGACTGCGAAGCGGCAAGAGCAGCCGCTTCCATTTCTTTGCGTTTTGTTATATCGCGCGCAATGCCGAGAATCCCAATTACTTTTTCTTCCAGCATAAGCGGCATTTTAATTGTTTCATAAAGCGGATTACTGCCGTCATAGTGCGGTATGTGTTCTTCTACTGTCAGTGTTTTTTGTTCATTAATGACAATACTATCCGAATCATTAAACGACTCCGCTTCGTCATGGGTAACTTCGAGGCCGTCTTCGCTGCTCTTTCCGACAAGGTCATCTATGCTTTTGTTAAAATGCTCCAAAAACGCTTTATTGCAATGTAAAAAATTCAATTTTAAATTCTTAGTAAAAATAAGATCCGGAATCGAATCAAACAGCGTAGTAAGCGTAGCAGTCTGCAGGGCAAGTTCGTATGTGCGTTTACTTACGAGCTTTTCCATTTCTTTGCCTGCTCTTCTGCTTCTTACAAAAAGACCGGCAACAAGCGCCAGCACAATTAATGACAGAACAATTAAAACAACCAAAAAAGCCAGCCGTTCCCGTTCTACCCTAAGGGTGTAATCGTATGTTCTATGCCGCCATTGTTCTGAGATTGTCCTTGTGTCTATAAACTCAAGCGCCTTGTCTATAATAGAACATAAAATTTCTTGATTCCTGTTTATTCCAAATGTAGAATTAAAACTGTTATCAAAAACATAATTGGCTTTGTAATCTGCAAGTTCTTTGTAGTTGGTAAGGTAAAGAAGCGTACTGTAGGAGTTCATTACTAAATCTACCTTATTCTTTATTAAAGCATCAAACGCTTCTTCCTGACTTTCATATATTACAGTGTACGGATGATTGGGAAACCAACTGTAAAAAAATTCGGTATGCGCTGTCCCTTTGCTTAAACCAACCCTTTCAGAATATATTCTGTTAATATTAATATTGCGGTGCTCTACTCTGGAAATAAGCACAGATCTTTCTTCCATAAAAGAATTATTAGGCCACAAAAAACGTCCTTCGCGTTCTGCCGAGCGGATAACCTCAGAATGAATAAACGCGTCTCCTGTTTCCAGCATTACAAGAAGCTCAGGAAACTCCGTATTGTTATTATTAATAATTTTAAACTCAAGCCCTGTAAGCAGCTCTACTTCTTTTAAAACATCAAAACAAATCCCCTGCCAATCCTTGTAATGTGAGCTGTAAAAGCTGACAGGATAATTATCGTATTCTGCGGCAAACGGGATTTCAGGATTATTTATTAAATATTCCCTTTCTTCATCTGTGAGCTGCAAATATAATTTATGCTTTAAGAATTGCTGATAACCCAAATCGTACATCTCGTTTAAATGCCGGATACCGTCATTTTCCAGCGCTTTTTGCATAACAGAGACAAACGGAGCTAGTTCCGGATTTTGCGTCGAAAAAGAAACCGGCGAATAAATCATCGGAAAAAAGATATTTGTTACAACATCACCGTATTTATCAAAGAAAGCTTCCTGTACGCCTTCTGTAATAAGTACATCCGCCGCTCCTGCCTTTAACAGTCTGTAAGCTTCATCGTATTCATACACATATACAGGTTCAAAAGTTCCGCCTGCATACTGCAGAACATCATCAGCGATTGTGGTTCTCTCCTGAAGAATATACCGCGGCAGACGAGTCTTTGCAATCTCGGAAAGAGGCGGGCTGTCTTTAAGACTAAAATATCTAATAGAACGCTGCGCCATAGTATCGGTCATAAAGTAAGTTTTACGGCGTTCCTCATTGGCAGTAAGGTCTCCAGTAAAATCCACTTCTCCGCTCTCCAGCCCATTCAAAAGAGGAAGCCAAGAATAATGCCTCGGAATAAATGGAATGCCGAACAGCTCCGTAAGCCATTCGCATAAAAGAGCGGTAAACCCGGTTATCTCCCCGTCAGCGCCGGTAAATGTCTCTGTATTGGGAAGCATTCCGTAATTAAAAAAACTGGTTTTTTCCTTGATTGCCTCGATAGCGGCAATTTCTTCGCTGGTTACGCCGGGGATATTTTTGTATGTATATTTCTTTTCCTCAAAATTAAAACAGCCGGTGAGTACAAAGGAATATAATGCTATAAACAGCAAAAAAAGAGCAGATTTGCAGCTTTTAAACACCATATACCCCCATTTAATTATCAATACATAGTACCATAAAATATAAAAAATGTCAATTTACAATAAAGAAAAATAATCTTTTTAAAAACTGTTTTATATATAAATAGTTACTTGAAAAAAACACAAACTTGTTCTATTGTCTTAATATGTTAAATAAAAAAAGGTTAAAACCTTTCCAGCAGCATGATAAACCTCTTATGATTCGTAAATTTGTTATATTTTCTGTAGTGTTTTTCTTGATTGTCTTTATAATGGGCAGCATTGCTTTTGTTTTTTCTATGAGTCAAATAATATCCAACAATAAAGGCATAGAATTATCACAAATCCTTAATACCGAAAAACTAATGCTGGAAACCCTTGTAAATAGAGAAATTTCCATTGCACTGATGGCTTCTGATTCGCCCTTAATAAAACAATATTTTACCGAACCCAGCAATGCCGAACTGGAAGAAATGGCTTTTAAGGAAATTTCTGCATACCGTCACGCCTTCTCGGCAAATTCAATTTTTTGGATAAATGACATAGACAAGATATTTTATTTTAATGATGACGAACCGTACAAGCTGGATCCGGAAGACCCCATTAATTATTGGTACCCGATGACGCTTTATAATACAGAAGAATACAATTTTAATATTAATTATAACCCGGATCTAAATGTAACCAATCTTTGGATCAACGCGCCGATATTTGACGATCACGGCAATCCGCTTGGAATGCTGGGAACCGGTATCGATCTTTCTACATTTATTGATATGATCTATAAGGACTATAAGGGAAGAGCTGATTTTTTTTACTTTAACGCTCTCGGAGAAATTACAGGCGCAAAAGATATTGGGCTTGTAGCCGAGAAAAAAAATATATCAGAAGAATTCAGCGGCGCCGGAATTGATATTATTGCAGAGGCAAAAGAACTCGAAGTAAATGAATTACTAGCCTTTGATTCTCCAATAGGAAAAATTGTCATAGGCACCGTTCCTCTTCTTGAATGGTACTGCATAACAGTATCGCCGCACAGTATATCCGATTATAACAGCGCGATGACAGTGTTATTCCTGGTTGTACTTATAGTGCTTGCGGTTGTCTTTGTTGTATTTAATATATTTATCGCAAAATTTTTATACACTCTGCGAAAATCAATGAACGAAGCAGAAGCGGCAAACAGAGCTAAATCAAATTTTCTTTCTTCTATGAGCCACGAGATTCGTACGCCGCTTAATGCAATAATCGGCATGACAAGTATCGGCAAATCCTCTGATGCTAAAGAACGCATGCTGTATTGCCTTGATAAAATCGAAGACGCTTCTAAACATCTTATGGGCATAATTAATGATATTCTTGATATGACAAAAATCGAAGCTGACAAACTGGAACTGTCGCCTGCAAATTTTGTTTTTAAAAAAATGCTTGACAGAGTGGTAAATGTAATTAGTTTTAGAGTAGAAGAAAAATCACAAAAGCTCGAAGTTTACATTGACAGCGCGATTCCAAAAAACTTATACGGAGATGATCAGCGGTTAGCGCAGGTTATTACCAATTTACTCGGCAACTCTGTAAAGTTTACGCCCGAGTCCGGCTTGATTAATCTAGAAGCAAAATTATTAGAAGAAAAAGACGGATTTTGTACAATTCAATTTATGGTTAAGGACACAGGAATCGGCATAAGCATTGAACAGCAGGAACATCTTTTTGAACCCTTTAATCAGGGAGAATCCAGTACAACGCGTAAATACGGCGGCACCGGTTTGGGGCTTTCTATTTCTAAAAATATAATAGATATAATGGGCGGCTCAATCTGGATCGAGTCTAAACCCGGCGAAGGCGCCGCTTTTTTCTTTATAGTCAAAATAGCATGCAGCCGGGAAAAATTAAACGAAGATAAAGAGCCTCTTCTTAAAGATAATAAAAATAAAACCACTGACGGAATCTTTGCGGGTAAAAATATCCTCCTTGCAGAAGATGTAGAAATTAACAAAGAAATTGTAATTTCGCTGTTAGAACATACACAAGCGGAAATAGACTGGGCAGAAAACGGAAAAGAAGCAGTTAGGATGTTTAGCGAATCGCCTGACAAATATGATTTAATATTTATGGATGTACAAATGCCGGAAATGGACGGCTACGAAGCGACGCGGCGCATAAGAGAACTGGAAAACCAGAGAAGTGACAGTACGGAGTCTGCGCAAGACAAAGACAGCACGAGTTTCGCTGCAGATAAAAGTATGGAGTTTGCGAAGCAAACTCCTAAGCAATTATTGAAATTCCCGAAGGGAATTCCAATAATTGCAATGACAGCAAATGTGTTTAAGGAAGATGTAGAAAAATGCTTAAAAGCCGGCATGAACGCCCACATCGGGAAACCGGTTAATAATGACGAGATAATGGAAAAGCTTCAATCTTATATTCTTATTAATTAATTTGAGTAATCTGGGCAATAAAAAGCCCTCATATTAGCCAATCTAATATAAGGGCAAAAAGCGGAAGACGGGAGTCGGACCCGCGACATCGACCTTGGCAAGGTCGCGCTCTACCACTGAGCTACTTCCGCGATTGATAGAAAGAGACTACCAAAAACCTCAAAAAATGTCAAGCCTTTTAATACCCGCCGGTCCCGGATTTTATTATCTTTAATGTATAGAACAAAGGAGGTTTTTATGGACTACAGGAACGAATTAATCACATGGTCAAGCAAATTTGCATGCGGGATAAAATTAATCGATGAACAGCACAAGGGCTTGGTTTCGCTTGTAAACGATATGTTTAACCATGTCTCAGGCAATGAAAAAGAAGAACAGGAATACTTCTGCAAAGTTATCAAAGAAGCGGTAAAATACATAAAAATTCACTTTGCTACAGAAGAAAAAATTATGCTTGCCGCAAAGTTTAAAGGTTATGCCGAACATAAAAGAAAACACGACACATTTGTGTTTACCGTTATAGAAAGCATTAATTCCTACGAATTCGGTTGTGAGTGCGGCAAACGGCTGTCTTTATTAACATTTACCAAATTCTTAAAAGACTGGATACTTACTCATATAGCGCTTATGGACAAGCAATACTTTGATTACTTAAGAAAGATAGCTTCCCGCAAAAGCAACGGCAGATTGAGCGTTACAAGATCGGATGTAGTTGTAAGGTAGTAGTGACTCACATCAAATTATGGTAAAGTGATGTATGGCTTTAAACTGCGGTATCCTAGGCTTGCCCAATGTGGGAAAGTCAACAATCTTCTCTGCTTTATGCTCCACTCCGGTTGAGACGGCAAAATATCCGTCAAGCACCGTAAAGGCAAATGTGGGAATCACTAACATCTCAGATCCAAGACTGGATAAGTTATCAGCAATTTTTTTACCTGACAAAACGATTCCTGCAACTGTGGGTTTTGTAGATATTGCCGGACTGCAAAAAGGTTCTTCCAGAGGCGAAGGGCTCGGAAACCAATTTCTTTCGCATATCCGTGACGCTGCTGTTTACACTCATGTCGTAAGATGTTTTGACTCAAGCGATATATTTCATGTTAACGAAAAGATAGATCCCGCTTCTGATATCGAAACTATCGACATTGAGCTTGCGCTTGCAGACCTGCAGACCGCTGCCAAACGGCGCGAACGCGCGGAAAAAACATTAAAAAACCCTGCCGAAAAAAAGTCCGCAGAGTTTGTTCTTTCGATATTGGATAAGATCTGCCCTGCTCTGGAAGAAGCACAGCCTGTCCGCTCGCTTGGTTTAACAAATGAAGAAAAAGCGGCTGTTTATGACTGCCATTTTATCACCGCCAAACCTCAGCTCTACGTATGCAATGTTGACGAAGAAGGCATTAAATCCGGCAACGTTTACACAGAAGCCGTAAAAAAACGCGCGTTAAGCGAAGGAACAGAAGCCATCAGTATCTGCGGAAAATTTGAATCTGACCTCTGCGGCATAGAAGACCCCGAAGAAAAAAAAGCTTTTCTAGAAGACTTAGGCTTAAAGGAAACAGGACTTTCAACGTTAATTCACAGCGCTTACAAACTGCTGGGTTTACGGTCATTTTTTACAACAGGAAAAGACGAATGCCGCGCGTGGACATTTCATGCAGGGGACACAGCGCCCAAGGCAGCAGGCGTAATTCATAAGGATTTTGAAAAAGGTTTTATAAAGGCAGAAGTTTATACCTGCGATGATATTTTTTTATACGGAACAGAAGCAAAAATAAAAGAAGCGGGAAAATACCGCCTCGAAGGCAGAGAATACATAGTCCAAGACGGTGACATAATATTCTTTAAATTTAATATTTAAAAAAACAAAACTCTTGTCAGAACCTGATAATTTTGATAAAATCATCGTATGGTTAAACCTCAATTACTGCAGAAATACGCTCTCTTCGGCGGATTGCTTGAGGAACAGATAGAGAATATAATGCCGCTGATGAACGAAGAAAGCTACAATCCAGAAGAATATATTATCTCCGAGGGCAAAGCCAACGATAAGATATTTTTTCTTTTAGAAGGTCATGTGGCAGTAACCAAGAAAGACGTTAGTCTTACGCATTTAGGAGAAGGCGAAGCAATCGGCGAAATGGAAGTGTTAGACGTCATGCCAGCGATAGCTTCGATAAAGGCTCTCTCGCAGGTAAAAGCAATGTCAATCTCCAATAAGTCACTCAGAGAGATATATAAACTGGATATAAAAACCTTTTCTCTCATAATAATGAATCTTGCCAGAGAGTTATCACGGCGCCTGCGAAAGATGGACGAGAAAATGGCGGATTTACCAACTTCAATATAGCTTAGGAGCAATTATGATTTTCAATCCCGAGTATGAATGTATGGAAGGGGAAACCCGGAAAAAACTCCAGCTTGCAGCATTAAAAAACCTTGTAGAAACCGTATATTCAAAAGTACCCTTCTATCGTAAAAAAATAGAAGAAACAAAAATAACTCCAAAAGACATTCACAGTCTTAAAGATATCGAAAAGCTGCCCTTTACAACAAAGGACGATTTGCGCGACAACTATCCGCACGGTCTTCGCGCCTGCCCGCAGGACAGAATCGTAGAAGTGCACATGAGTACAGGCACAACAGGAAAACCGGTAGTAAACGAATACACAAACATAGACCTCGACATCTGGCGGCAGGGAATGGCAAGAACATTAGCGGGCGCAGGCTGCACAAGCGATGATATTGTTCAAAACTGTTACCGCTACGGACTTTTTACAGGAGGTCTTGGAGTACATTACGGCTCTCTTACAATCGGCGCAGAAGTACTGCCGATGTCCAGCGGCCTTACAGAACGGCAGCTAATGATTCTGCGCGACTTTGGTTCTACAATGCTGACATGTACTCCTTCTTATGCGTTATACCTTGCAGAAGAAGCGGCAGAAGCCGGAATCGATCTCCGCGCGCTTCCAATCAATAAAGGCTGTTTCGGCGCAGAGGCATGGAGCGAAAACATGCGCACTCAAATCGAATCGCGCTATAACATGAAGGCTTATGATATTTACGGTCTTACAGAAATAATCGGTCCCGGCGTCGGCTTTGAATGCGAAGCGCAAAACGGCCTGCATATAAACGAAGATATGTTCTATCCGGAAGTAATCGATCCTGATACCGGCAAAGTTCTGCCTGCAGGAAAAAAGGGCGAACTTGTTTTTACAACTCTTACAAGAGAAGGCACTCCACTTTTACGTTACCGGACAAGAGACATTACTTTCCTTATAGAAGAACCATGTAAATGCGGACGCACGACAAGGCGAATACACCGGCTATTCGGCAGAACCGACGACATGCTTATTATCCGCGGTGTAAATATTTTCCCAAGCCAGATCGAACACTCACTAATAGAGATTGAAGGAACAGAACCTCAATATCTGATAATAATAAACCGCGGCGATAATCATTTAGACGAAGTCGAACTTCAGGTCGAAGTTAAAAAGGACCTTTTCAGCGATGAAACAAAGGTGCTGGAAAGCCTTAGAGATCGAATCGAACAAACAATGAAGAATAAACTGCAAATAAGCCTAAAAGTTAAGCTTGTGGAGCCAAAAACAATAGAACGCTCTATCGGAAAAGCAAAAAGAGTTATCGACAACCGCAGGATTTGAGAGTAGAATTAAAGGGGGATGTTATGGGAATTAAGCAAATATCGGTTTTTTTGGAAAACACCACAGGAAGACTAAGCGAAGTTACAAAGACTCTCGCAGGCGCGCAGATAAACCTCCGCGCGATAAGTATTGCTGACACTGCAGATTTTGGAATATTGCGCATAATCGTTGACAAAACAGACAAAGCAGTAGATGCGTTAAACGCAGCAGGTTTTACCACACGGCAAACAGACGTAGTTGCCGTAGAAATCGAAGACACCCCGGGCAGTCTCGCAAAATTGATGGATGTATTTCAGCAGTCGCAGGTTAATATTGAATATCTTTATGCTTCGCTGGAAGGTCAAGCCGGAAAAGCAGTTGTCATTTTTAAGCTCGAAGACCATGCAAAAGGACAAAAGATTTTAAACGACAAAAATTTTATAATGGCGGATAGTTTTTAATGAAAATATTAATGGTATCCAGAGGGGAACCTTCGCCTAACCACTTCATGGTTAGGCTCGGTGGGGGTCCAAGCGAGGCTATGCGAGGAGTTGTCTTATGAAAATATTAATGGTTTCTAGTGAAGCCGTTCCATATGCGAAGACAGGCGGTCTTGCTGATATGGTTTCTGCCCTTTCGATAAGCCTTGCAGAATTAGGGCATGATGTAAGAATCGTTATCCCCCGTTATTACAATATCGATCGCAGCAACTTTAAACTCCTTCCCGGCGCTATGGGAACACCGATGGGACATGGAATAGAAGAATGGAGCGCCGTTTACGAAACTGATATGCCGGGCACTACAAAGAAAAATCCGGTAAAAGTTTATTTTATCGACCACGAAATATTTTTTGGCAGAGACGGCATTTACGGAAGCCCTGTAGAAACTGACTTTATCGATAATTCAAGGCGTTTTATCTATTTTTGCAAAGCGTCTTTTCAACTTTGCAGAAAACTCAAATGGTTTCCTGATATACTCCATGCCCATGACTGGCCTGCGGCAGTTGCACCTGTATATTTAAAATTTGCAGAAAGAACCAAGGGAAGCAAGGGCGAATTTAAAAATACTGTTTCGATACTTACGATACACAACCTCGGCTATCAGGGAATATATCACAAAGACAATTATGACTATGCAGGGCTCGGCTGGGATGTTTATTATAATGCAGGTTTCGAAGACTGGAGCATGCTTAATATGCTTAAAGCCGGTCTTTACAGCGCAGATAAGCTGAATACAGTTTCACCTAACTATGCCGAAGAAACCAAAACTAACGAGCACGGATTCCGGCTTGACGGCGTTCTGCGTTACCGAAGCGCGGATTACTGCGGAATACTTAACGGCATTGATACTATAGTATGGAATCCTTCCAAAGACACATATATACCGCAAACCTATTCGCAAAAAGATATGGAAGGCAAAGCAATAGCAAAAGAAGCATTACAAAAAGAATTCGGCCTTCCGCGCGATCCAAATGTTCCCGTAATCGGCATGGTAACCCGCCTGACAGATCAAAAAGGCGTAGGCGAACTCTTTGGACCCACTTACGGTTCTGTCTGGTCAATATGCAGAGACATGGATCTTCAGATGGTGCTTTTAGGTTCCGGCGAAAGCTGGTGCGAGAACGAAATTTCGGGACTCTCTTCGCGGCTTTCTAACTTTAAGGCAAAAATAGGATACAGCGAAAAATTAAGCCATCTTATAGAAGCCGGCTCGGATTTCTTTCTTATGCCAAGCCGTTATGAACCATGCGGACTTAATCAAATGTATTCGCTAGTTTACGGAACGCTTCCTATTGTACGCAGTACAGGCGGTCTTGTTGACACAGTAGAAAATTACAACGAAAAAACAGGCGCCGGCACAGGTTTTATGTTTGAACAGCTAAACCCGTCTTCTATTTACAATACAGTAGGCTGGGCAGTATGGGCATGGTACAACCGCCGCAGCGACATCGAAAAAATGCGCAAACGCGGAATGACAAAAGACTTTTCGTGGGAAAGCTCCGCACAAAAATATATTGAACTGTACGAAGAAACCCAAAAAGCACAAGGCATAAAAGTTGAAAAAGCTTAGGGTATAAGCTTCAATTCGATAAAAAACCTATTCTCTTTGCCTCTTTTGGCTGCTCAATAAGACCATTTAAAACGTACATAATTTGATTTATTGATTCATCGTACTCTGTAAATTTATAATCACAATTATCGATATGAAGCATAAGAAGTCTGCGAAGCTCGGTGACTTGCTCGTTTGTTTCTCCTTGAACACTCACAAAACGTCTTAATTTAACAAAAGCCCTCATGATATTAATGTTTATTTCTATGGCATGTTCAGAGTTTATAACACTAGACAGCATTGAAACCCCTTGCTCTGAAAAAACGTAAGGTGCGTAACGTCTGCCTCCGTGGTTGGAACTTGAGGTCACATTTTGTGACCTCAAGTTTATAGCCGCAATATGCGATCTTAAAATACTCCACTCTTCTTCATTTAGTTGGAACATAAAATCAAAAGGAAAACGTTTAATATTACGTTTAACCGCTTGATTCATAACTTTTAATTCAACGCCGTACAATTGCGCTAAATCACTATCCAACATGACCTTTTGCCCTCTAATCTCATAGATTAGCTCTTGGATAGTTATTTCCTTGCTTTCATTCATACTTGTATCTCCTTTGGGAAGTTCCCCAAAGCAATGTTTCTTAGAACATTACTTAGAAATTTTCGTCAACAAAAAGTTGACATACATATATATGGCGTGAGCGTGCATGGCGCATTAGAAAAAGAGTCAAAAAACGAAAAAAAATAAAAATTATGATCAGGCTCATAAAATCATTTTTTTCAATTTTAAGTAAAATTAATATAACCTTGTATTTCTTAATATAATACAAGTAAAAAAATTTAGAAAATTTTCAAAATTTTTTTGAAAAAACGCAAAATTCTCATTTTTTCTCTCATTTTGACAAATTTAACCCTTTTTGTCATGCGCGTTCAAAATGGGACAAAAAAACGTTCCTTTTTTTGTCGCATTTTAACCATTGCGTAAAAGAGGAGAAAGAGCGGTCGTTGACTGCTTCCTTAACGCAAGTTTTAGGAGGGAAAATTTATGAAAAAACTG
>Ga0123356_10001365_pt1 | contig 27003 bp, 30 predicted proteins | sample TergutEmb28metaG_2_FD_92546 | JGI IMG/M metagenome (GOLD analysis project Ga0123356, IMG submission 92546) | Embiratermes neotenicus P3 segment gut microbial communities from Petit-Saut dam, French Guiana - Emb289 P3 | ecosystem: Host-associated > Arthropoda: Insects > Digestive system > Gut ...
GTTTAAAGGTGCGGGTGGAGTGAGTTTTGCAGAGTTTTTAGCTGTTTGTTTGAAGTACTGTAGTTGTTTGGTTCTGTCTGCAAAATAGATTGGTTGTGCCGGGTGTTGGTGTGAGAAAGGGTTGGTGTTGTGATTTTTGTGATGATTGTGATTTTCCATTGTGTTATACCTCGTTGAGCTTATATCGTTGGATTTTAGCGATACCTTTACAGGTTCGATGAATCAAGCGTCCACCACAGTACATTCCTTCACCCTTGTTGACTTTCCGTCCACAGATAGCACACGTTTTATAGCCCATGTGATTTTTGTGATGTTTGTGATTATAAAACATTTGCATTTTATAAAAAGAATTATTCGCCTGTAATCAGGCGGTTACCCATTGTTCAATGCTAAAGCATCTCCTCAAATCCACATTCGTTACAACACTCAGCCACAAGTCCATTCGATGAGATATCCAGCGCTTTAAACGACAAAGTAAATCTAGAACACTACAAAACAAATAACACTTTTTAAAAGCTTAATTATGAAAAAAGGAACGAATACACCCCCAATTGTGGATAGGGGACAAAAGTGCGGAGGGTGGGATTTGAACCCACGAACCCCTGCGGGATAAGAGCCTCAGTCTTACGCCTTTGGCCATGCTGGGCGACCTCCGCTTAGATTTCGCTTAATTACGGCTTGCGGAAATATAGAAACAGCCAGCCCATTTAAAGGCTTTACGGGAAACAAAAAACAAGTCCAAGGTTCGGTCGCCACAATCAGAAAATAGAAGATAAAAAGCCAAGAATTTGCTCTTTGGCAAATCGTTACATTTTTTCGGGTGCAACTATACCGATGAGGTTTAGTGCGTTTTTTAGAACTATTTGGATGACTTTCACCAGTGTTAGGCGGGCATCTGTGAGTTGTTGGGTGTCGGCTTTGAGCACGGGGTAGGCATTGTAGAAGGTGTTGAATTTGTCTGCTAGGTTGTTGGTGTAGTCGGCTATCATGTTGGGTTTGAGGTATTCGGTGGCTTCGATGAACATGTCGGGAAAGCTGGCTATGGTTAGGATTAGTTCTTTTTCTAGGCGTTCTGTGAGTAGGTTGGTTTGGATGGTTGGGGGTTGGTTTGTTGCTTTGCGCAGGATGCTTGTGGCTCGGGCGTGTGTATATTGGATGTAGGGGGCGCTGTTGGTTTCGAAGTTGAGTACTCGTTCCCAGGTGAATGTGACGGTTTTGCTTGGGTCGATGTCGATTAGTGCGTAGCGAACTGCGCCTAGGCCTACAAAGTTTGCAATGGTTTGTTTTTCTTCTTGGTTTAGTGTGGGGGAGCGTTTGGAGACTTCTTGGTATGCGCGGTTGATGGCTTCGTTTAGTACTTCGTCAAATGTTATGTAGTGTCCGCGGCGACTGCTCATTTTGTAGCCGGGTAGAGTGACTAGGTTGTAGGCGAAGTGGACTAGGTTTTCGGCTTCTTTGGTGTGGTTTAGGGCGTAGAGGGCGAGTTTGAGTTGGAGTTGTGCTAGGGATTGCTCCATGCCGATGACGTTTATGATTTTGTTGGCGTGTTTGAATTTCCATAGGGTGTAGGCTATGTCGCGGGTGGTGTAGAGGGTGGTGTTGTCTGCTCGGACTAGGGTTAGGGGAGGGATTTCGTTGGTTGGGTTTAGGTTGAGTTTGGTTTTGAGGTTGAGTGTTTGAGCGACTTGGTTGGCGTTGAATTGTAGGACCCCCTTTTCGTTTGAGAGATAGGGGGTTGTTTTGAGTTTGGTCATGACTTCGGTGACTTGGGGGGTCCATACTAGGTCACTTTCCCAGTCCCATGAATCATAGGTGATGCTTACACGGTTTAGGGTTTCTTTGAATCCTTCGAGACATAGATTGCTGACTTCACGGATGAGGTCTTTTGCGACTGGTTGGCCCTCTTCGTATGCTCGATTGAGGCGGTTGATCTCTTCTTCAGGATCGGGGTCTGCTTCGATTTTTGTTAGCAACACTTCAAAGAGTAGGGGATATTTTTCTTTGAGTTCAGCGGCAATAGATATCCAATCGTCGAGTTCTTTGGTTGCTCTAACAAAATCTTCGGCACTATGCGATGTCTCCGCCTTATCTTTGGCTCTTTTTAGGCGATTGATTTCAACAATACAGGAGGTTACAGTGTAGATTTTGCCCACAAACAAATCAGGTTTCTCAGTGGGTTTGGGTCGGCCCAGCTTCAAATATCCATAGGCCACAACCGAGGATTGGCGGCCAACATCATCGATATAGTAGTGTCGAGAAACCTCATGGCCACGGTATTGGAGAATACGCGCTAAGGTGTCACCTATCATGGGGTTACGGGCCTGGCCGATATGAATAGAGTGTAGAGGATTAACACTGGTATGTTCAACGATGATTTTTCTGGGCGTTTCGGTTTTGACAAATCCGTATTGGCTATCTAATTCTTTGATGGACTGGAAGGTAAGGGCGCTAAATTTAGCAAAATCGACATAGAAATTTATGTATCCCCCCCCTGCAGACATCACCTTCTCGATGAGATTAAATTTAGATAAATCAATTGCTCCAATCAGCTGCTCAGCTAAGTCTATGGGTTTTTGATTTAATTTTTTTGCTAACTCAAAACATAACGACGTTGCCAATTGGCCATAGTCAAGGTTGGGAGTTTTTTTAAGACTAATAAGAGACGGCGCAACATCACGAAGAGTTTTCTCTAAAACATCTGTTAATACAGTTTGACATTCTTGACGAAACAACTCGAAAGGATTAGAAGAGACAATCATCGACTTTGCGCTTCCACTATTTAGGGTGTAATTAACTTGGATGTATTTTAAATGCATGACCCATTTATGTGTCTAATGGATACAAACTAAACCCCAGAAAATAACCAACAACACTCATCGTGAAAGTTACATAACATTACAGAAAAAACACTCGCCCCATCCAAAGCACTACCTCTATCCAACTCGTGGCTACCACCTAATAAGGGGATGGGGAACTGTTTTCAAAGGGACGATTAGGATAGAGGGTGCTTTTTTTGTTTTTTGGTTAATGCTCGTTGATTGAGTGCATCGAGTTTTTCTGCAACTCGTTCAGAGCGTTGTTCTGCTGAGGCAATAAGGGGCTTCCAGTCTTTTTTCTTAACAATGGCTGTTAACTGGTCGGCTTGTGCAGGTAATGTTTCTAGGGCATCGTTGAAGCGTTTGTCTGCGGCTTCATCTGATTCTACGGTTTCAAGAGCCTCTTCGGGGCAGGTTTTGATGCACTGTGGATCGCCTTCGCAGAGGTTACAGGCGATAGCTTTTCCGGTTTCACCATGAATAGTAATACCGCCGTGTGGACAGGCTTGGACACACCAGTCGCAGCCTTTGCATTTTTTATCGTCTATAATTAGCAGACTGTTGAGCTCAGATTGGGTGATGGCCCGTTCGGGGCAGGCTTTTACGCATCGGGCGTCTATGCATCCACGGCAGGTTAGGGCAAAATTGAACACGGGCACCATTCGTACGACGCGGATTCTACTGCGGATGGGGTTCCAGCTGCCTTCACCTTTTTCTGTGGTGCAAGCATATTCGCAGATTCCACATCCAATGCATTTGCTTGGGTCCACTGAGACAAATTTTCTAGGCAAGGTTTTAGCGGACATGGGGTTATCAAACCTTTTTGGTGTTGATTATCATGTGCATGATCTGCTTTTATGCATTACCCAAGAAAAGGGAGTTTTTTAAGTCAAAAATCATTCAGTGGGGTGAGGGGGTTTATTTTGATTTGTAAGTGCTTGTTATTGTTGGAGTTTATGGTTGGGAGTTATTTTTGGTTGGTTTTTGGGGTGGAAGAGTTAGGTTTTTTTCTCCGGTGAGTTCTTTTTCTAGGGTTGTGGCTCTTTGTGCGACTAGTTGGGCTTGGGTTTGTATTTTGGGGTCGTTCATTTCTTCTTTGCGTTTTTCGTTGGATTTTAAGATAAGGCGTAGAAAATCTGAGTCGTATGCTTTGAGCAAAAGTTCGGTGTTTGGGATGAGGCAGTGTCCGCCGATGTGGCCGGGAAACATTATGGGGCGGTCGTAGCGTTGGCGGTGGGTGTCTTCTAGAAAATCAACGGTGTTGTTAAAATCTGCGTTAAATGCGTTTGCGATGCGATGCATTTCTTGAAAACAGGCAATCATCCAGGCGCGATAGGTGGTTTCAAAGAGTTTAGCTAGTTCGGTTTCGTTGCAGCTTTTGAGGACTTTAACGTGGAGTCCTAGCTTTTCGAAGTGGATTTGGGCGGTTTTTGTTGCTTGCGGGGTGGCGCCGCCGATGTATTTGGGCCAGCGTTTCATCTCCCAAACCATGTGGTTGGCGTTGATATGAACGCCGCGTGCGGGAGAGTGAACAACTTGGCAGTTGCATTTTTGTGCGACTCTAAGGGTGGTTCCAGGCGGCACTGTGCTGTTAACCACAACTAGGTTGGGTTGATACTGCTTAGTGTAGTCGGCTATGATATCGGCGAATTTCTCAGGGTTTGTGCATGGAAATGCCGCCTGTAAAACGTCAATTTTGTTTGGAATTTTGTTTTTATCTTGGTTGAGTTCTTGCATTTTGGTTTGATCTAAATCTAGACCATAGGCTGCAAACTCGGTTTTCTTTTCAGTGTAGAGTGAGAAAAGGGTATGGCCTATCTCGCCTAAACCGATGATGAGGACTATTTCTTGAGTCATACTGAGGCCTCAGTATAGAGTCCATGAGGTTAAAACTATTTAAATCTGGAGCACAAAAAGACAGGTATGCAGAATTCAAAGCGAGGGGTTGGTATTGTGCTTGGAGCTAATGTAGAGATCGGTGCGGAGTGTGCAATTTGGAACTATGTGATTATAGGTGAGAATACCAAAATTGGATCAGGCACCATCATTGGCAGTTTTGTAGATATTGGCAAAAACGTCACCTTAGGCAGAAACTGCAATATTCAAGCACATGTCACCATCTCAAATGGTTGTGTACTTGGAGATAATGTTTTTATCGCCCCCAACAGCAGCCTGCTAAACGACAAATACCCCCGATGCACCCATCTAACACCACCCATCATCAAAGATGACGTAACCATTGGAGGAGGAGTAACAGTTCTACCCAGTGTCACCATTAGCGAAAAAGCAGTAGTGGGCGGTGGAAGTGTGGTTACCAAAGATGTCCCCGCCAAAACTGTTGTTGCGGGTTGTCCGGCTAAAAAAGTTATGAACCTAGAAGAGTTTGAGGCAAAACGTGAAGAGTTCCTACAAACCCGCAAGGTGTCACCATGAGAGTCTGGTATGATGCCTGCACAGGCAAACAAGTCCGCTACGCAGTTGCTATAGCTAAAAAATTCAGAGCAACAGGTCATGAATTTATCTTTACCACTCGTGAACACCCCGATACGATTCCACTGGCAAAAATGCTAGGTGAAGACCCCCTGGTCGTTGGAAAATATGCTCCAACCACGCTTAGCTCAAGACTACAAGAGAGCGCAGAGCGCATCATCGAATTCGCCAAGATGTTTCGAGATAAAAAACCCGATGTAGCAATTTCGCATCAATCCGTGGAACTTTGTCGAGTTGGCTTTGGCTTAAACATACCCATCATAACCACTGCCGACACGCCCTATGCATACGCAGTAAATCGTCTAACACTGCCCTTTGCACACACCGTGGTGGTTTCTGAGGCTCTACCCAAAAACTTCACAGCAGACCACAGTGCCAACAATGTTGCTGTCTTTGGGGGTGTTGATGAGGTTGCATGGATCAAGGGGTTTAAACCCAAAAAAACAACCAATACAAAAAAACCCCTAATAGTAGTCAGGCAGATAGAAAATAAAGCAGTTTATGCAGAAAAAAAGCAAGACAACATCAAAACATTAACCCAACAATTAGCTGAGTTGGGAAATGTTCAGATTATTCAAAGATATAACAAAAACAAAGAAACCTTTGAGGGAAAATCTGGTTTTGAGGATACCGCAGATTTGGTGGCAAATGCAGATTTGGTAGTTAGCTACGGCGGTACCATTACAAGAGAAGCCGCACTACAGGGAGTTCCCAGCATTGGCATCTCAGATATGGCAAAAACCTACGTTAACACCTACCTCGCCCAGAAGGGTTTCCCGCTGTTTGCAACAACAGAAAATAGAGTAGTTGAGGTTGCCAAGCAGTATTTGGGCAAACGCTTTGATGTTGCCAAAAAACTCGCCGCACTTGAAGACCCCGTAGATGTCATCGCAGATATAGCCAAACGCATAACTATACGATCAGCACCGTCATAACCTGAATGTATGTGTTTGGGTGTTATGAGAAACTGTTAACAACATTGTAACAATAGCGTCATATTGTCCATAAACCTCAACGAGTACGTAGCAAACTATAGCGATAATTTTAGCGTTTTTGGGTTTATGGTGCATACGGGTTACAGAAAACGTTAGGGGCGGCGTTGGGCGCGATTACTCTTGATGATGTTGTGAACTGGTTCATGATGAATGTGCAGTAAAATTTTAGTCAAGTCGCCATAAAAACCGCAGACATTTGTGTCTGGATCGACATCAATGTAGCGGTTCCATCGATGACCCATAAAAGAGGGGGTAAACCCCATTTACCACTATTGAGTGCTACTGGGAGATAATTTTGGTATTACTTCTGTGTATATTTCCTCACAATATTTGCATGTATAGGTCATCATACCTTCAGCCTCATAGCTAGCAAGAGTGGTAATTGTTCCCTCTCCCCACTCATGCTCAGCAACCCACATAGCATACAATTCAACAGACCCACTGATGGGCACCATTGGGTTGAATTCAGTATCATCTATATACCAACCCAAAAAATCCTCTCTTGGGGGATTGTCGGGAAGTATCGCATAATCACCTTCTCTAACCAGATGGCTAAAAACTATGCGGTCATTTACCCGAAAACTAACTTGGTAATAATTAACAACCAAATAACCCTCAATCTCACCGTTGCTGCTTATTCCGCCATAGTTGATGATTGTGCCATAATTGATGATTGTTTCTCTGTTGTTGATTGTACCCCAGTTATAGATTGTGCACAGAACCGCATTGTCGATTGTGTCATAATTGTTGATTGTGCCCCAGTTGTAGATTGTATGCATTACCAAGTTGTTGATTGTACCCCAGTTGTCAAATTCCCCCCAGTTGTAGATTATGCCCGCGCTGAGTGCACCATAGTTATAGAGCATACCAACACTATCAATTGTGCTATCGTCATTGATTGTGCCAGCGCTGAGTGCACCATAGTTATAGAGCATACCAACACTGAGGGGGCCATAGTTATAGATTGTACCAGTGTTGCCGATTGTGCCACCGTTGATTGTGCCATAGTTGTAGATCACGCCAGCGTTACCGATTGTGTTACCGTTATAGATGTCTATTGTGCCTTGAACGGTTAACGTAACACCAGGGTTAATTGTAATATGACGGGTAAGCTCTATGGTAGCATCGAGGGGGATTGTGATGTTTGTTTTAGCGTCATTTAATGCGTTATGCAACGCATCTTGGGTTGTTACTTCGATGGTTGTTTCTTCCACCATATCAACCCGAAGAACACCCCACATAGCATCAACAGCACCACCAAGAATAACAGTGCCCACCACAACAGCAACCACATCATCAGTCTCAACAAAACGACCAACATCAAGCCGACCATACACCACCAACAAATCAGCGTGCACCTGACCAGCCAAATTCATAATCCCCTCAGCCACACCAACAGACTCAACAGTATACCCAGCAAACAAATCCCTACGAAACTCCCACGTCACAACATCATAATAAGAACTAAACTCAGCATGCGCTTTGTTATAGGCAACAATGGCTTTATCAACAACATCTGCACGAGTCACAACAATAGAATAGACCAGGTTTGAACCGTCTTCAGCAGTCACAGTAATATTAAAAGAGTTCGCGCCAACAATAAGACACATTATACCAGCACCATTAACATCCGCCGAGGCATAATTAGCCGCAGCATCAATAACAATACTATCCACAGCATACGAAACATTCACAACATAACTAAATACATCAGAAGTAAACATCGGAGAGAGAACCCCTACACTAACAGACAAAGACTCCAAAGAGACACACGGTATAGGCACTATAGCAAGCAACGCATCACAATCAGAACAATAGACACCCAACTCACCAGTAGCAACACAAGTAGGCGCCAAGATCACCACCTCATAAGTACCACCAACATGATTATCAGCATCAATCGGAATAACCTCAGTATCAAGCAACGCATCACAATCAGAACAATAGACACCCAACTCACCAGTAGCAACACAAGTAGCCGCAGTAATTTCCTCTTCGTAAATATTAGCAACATGATTATCCGGATCTATCGCAATAGGCTCAGTATAACTATGATCACACTCAGAACAAGTGTGAGTTGCATAACCGTCATTTACACAAGTTGAAGGGGTAACAATCTGGGTGTATTTATGTTCACAGTCGCCCCATGTAGCATTAATTCGTACTGAACTGTAAGGTTCAGCAAAGGTAAAGGTAGTAACGGGATTTTTAGCGTCAGCAAATGTACCATTTCCAGAAAGTAATACCCACTCCTTAAACGACTTACCCTCCGGATGGACACCAGCGTCTATAGGAACAGATGCACAGACAGATCCATCTGCTATATAGGTAGGCCACTTGGGCATTGGTGGTGGATGATGATAATTACCAGTTACAGTCACTGGATATTCCTGAAGGGGGGACGGAGTTACGTAGCTAATGTCATAGTTATTATAACCCTGAACAAAAGGATCTGACCAAACAACACACCTAATCTTTTCAAGATATGTGGCATCATCTAAAGAGTTTCGATTATATCCTCTATTTGCGCGGTTATCGGAAAATTCTACATCAACCTCAACAGCAAGTCGCGCAAGATTTGTACGAGCCGTAGTAATCCAAACTCCACCACCAATTTGCGCATAGTTATTGACAATTTTACCACTATGCAAATGTATCAACCCATTGACAAGATACACACCACCACCATTTGTAGCTTTATTATCAGAAATTATAAACCCAAACATGTCAAAATTGCCCCGGTTAATGTACACACCGCCGCCACAACCGCCATTGCCACCCGCCGTGTTACCAGAAATCACACTATCATGCATACTAAAGGTACTGCCAGCACCGTCTTTGTATACACCACCACCATTACCAGTGGCAGTCGAGATATGGTTGTCAGAAACTGCAACATTAGTCACCTTTAAAGCACCAGATCTCCACACACCAGCACCATTAACTGCACTGTTATTAAAAATCACACAACCAAACAGCTCAAAAAGATTACCAGTTGAATGTATACCACCACCATCACCAGAAGCATGGTTATCAGAAATCACACAACCAGACAACACCTTAAGCACACTACCAGTAGAACATACCCCACCACCTTGACCATTATTTGCAACGTTACCAGAAATCTTACTATTTGACAACTCAAAAGTTCCAGTAGAATACACACCACCACCACGCCGTGCCGCATTATCAGAAATTATGCCGCCTTCCATAACAAAGTTACCCGAGTTATACACACCACCACCATCAACGCCACAACTGTTAGCAGAAATTTCGCCGCCAAACATACTAAAAACAGCAGTGCTACACACACCACCACCGTGTTGACTAGCCCCATTATTAGAAATCAAGCCGTCATACATAATGAAGGTTTCAAGGTTATACACACCACCACCATTACGATACCAAGAACTAGCAATGATGTTTTCAGAAATTGTACCACCGTACATTCTAAAAGTACCACCATTGTACACACCGGCCCCATGAGCAGCGGTAATCGTGTTACCGGAAATTTTTCCACTATGTAGTTCAAAGGTTCCACCAAAATAAACTTCTACACCTCGACCAGAAGCACCACTTGCATGGGTCACAATAATACCATCAAGACTCAACACTCCACCACCGTCAACAATGATAGAGCTTCTACCAGCTACGCCAATTAAACTAAAAAATTCAACGCCACTCGAACTTGCCAATGTGCTATCACTTGTCAAGTTAACAATTGCATTACGAGGAATGGTAAGTGCCGCTCCAGTCAGGACAATGTCGTTTACAAAAATAATGTCAACAGGCACGCGGTTTGTTGCAGCAGTACTAACAGCAGACCTAAGCATGGCCTGATCACTAACATACACGACATTGGGCTCAGCACCTTGCGCCATCACTACACAAGACGCTGAAGAAAACAACACAAATAGTAAAGAAACAAACAATAAATCTCTACGGAAACTGTTTAATTTAAATTTGGATTGTTTAACATTTAACGTCATTTAGTACACCACATACGATATAGCTATAACACGTCAACAACATACCACTATATAAAACATATCACTATACAAAACATATCATACATATGTTGAACTTGTTTACGATACATTCTATGTTGATGACTTTAGCGTTTTTGGATTTGTGGTGCATACGATCCCTTTCATCTCACGGAGGGGCCTTTAATTCAAAGTCGACGTTAGAGTTTATCATGTTTATCCGCCATGAACCACTGGAACAAAAACGATTTCATCTCCGTCGCAGAGTTGGGTTTCATATCCATCTAGAACACTAATTTCACGCCCGTTAACTAGAATCAGCGAGTTGGAACGTGCATCGTTTAGTTCCAAATCAGAGAAGGTATGTTTGAGCGAGGGCAATTCTTGGCAAATAGTTTCTACAACAGATCTTATGGAGGCACCATCTTGAAAACTAAGGGTCAACTGGGTTTTTCCTGAAATGTGACGTAGCGCACCTATGAATTTAATAGTTAAGAGCATCGTATACACTACATGCTGGGCGAGTTGTATAAGCTTAACCCCAACATTATTTTTGAGAGGGATTGCTCTTTGGAAAAGAGAAGAGCGTTATTGTTTTAGGCGTTTTCTTTGTTTGAGCAGGATGGTTATGCTAACAATTGCAACAGCTAACCGGGCAACAACTGCTATCACTAGTAATTCGACAACAGAAAAGACAACGTTTTGCAGATATAAGTTTTGTTTTTGAGAGACAAGGTAGTGTCGATTTTGATTGGCTGCACATACCGCTCCAATCAGGGGATTTCCCATACAGTATGCTAACAGTATCGGTATAGTAGATAACACCAGACATGTGGTGAATCAAATTGTTTTTCCTCAAAATCAGCTTGGAAACGACGTTATGTTGTAGAAGAACTCGGAGTTTTATGAATTGGTCTGCAATCTTGACGGGCAATCAGAGGCAGAATTTAGCTTCTTTGCGGGTTTATGTCCCTATGAGGCAGGATTGGATAACCAATATTTTTACAATAACCTAATCGAGAACAATGCTAAAACCTACCTAAACACTGTTTTGGATTTAGTGATTAACTATTTTGAATACAAAAAAGCCATAGAAGAATGGAACATTACCTACATTGTTCTGCGAGACACACAAGAAGTTAACCGGTTTCTAAACGACTCTATGTTTGAGTTGGCATTTAAAAACAGTGAAGTTGCGATATTTAGGGTTGTCAAAATTTAGAATCCGTGGCCATTTTTTTCAGAAAGACAGCCCGCTCATAATACAGGGCTATAAACGCGCCAATCACACGGTTAGTGTGGCAAGATATGCACCAAAGAGTATGGAATGATCATAGGCAGCTGATCAACAGTAAAGGCCCCAAATAAGAGCTGAAAAAACTCCAAATACATACGTTGTATAACAACTCGGAATTTACTATCAGCCACATATAACCTACACCCCAAACATCATCACGCATTATTTACTATAAATCATAACCATTTTTGGTTTAATCAATGCTTTAAACCACTCAAAATGACATTTATATTTGTGAAAAGGGTGAGTGAGGAATGAGAGGTTGCCGGCTAGCTAAAGTTTTCGAATTTTTCTTGGGTGAGTGTTTCTACAATGTCGGTGGCGATGTCGACAATGGAATCTGCCTGTTTCATCATTACCTCCCCGTTGACTTCTTCGAGCTGAGAAATCTGCTGAACGATGGTTTCTATTTCTATGAGAAAACGCAGAATCGGATCGTTAGAACCTGGAAGTTTAGCGCTTTCTTGGATAAGGATTTCGATAAAGGCGGGTTCACCTAAGCTGTAGTAGATAGCGTTTCGAGCTTTTCGAATGGCTTCTAAAACCAAACTTGACGCCATATAGGGAATTTTGCGGGCGGCTTCTAATTCAGCCTTTGCTTCACGCAAATACCTAAGCGCCCATCCTTTGCGATACGTATCCATCATGCAGATTCTTTTCCGGTTTATTCTGCTATTTCTGATTCTTCAAGGTCAGAATCGTCATCTGAACCGGCTTGAGCTAATGCGTTAGTGCGAGTTATATATCCAGCAACTTTATTACGTACCCGGGTGGTTGTGCCCCTGGTTACCTCATCAACTAGACGTTTGTTTTCGTCAAAGTTGGTTGTGAATTTTCCTGGAAAGCGCGTCATTAGGTCTTTGCCGAGGTGCTTTATCTGTTCAGTCTTCACTTTTCCTATGTTTATTCCTCCGGTGTTAACAGTTTTTCTCCAGCGTTTAAAAGCGTAGGAGCAACTCTCAATAGAGAACAGACTTAATTTAAGTTTGCGCCTCAAAGACACAAAATAAGCCGCATAGAGATTGCGAGTTAAACGCCAAATAGAAAAATGCAGTGCCGTCAGGGTTTGATGTTGAAGAAAACCTCAAAGTTTTGGGCAATCTGCTCTGCAACTTCCTCAGAAGACATTTTTTTAATCTCTGCTACTGCATCAACAACGCATTGTATATAGGAGGGTCTGGTTAGCTGCCCGTTGTAGGGTTGTCTCCAATAAGTTACCGGTCCATCTGTTTCTGTGAGTAGATTTGTTAGAGGAGCTTTTTCCACAACTTCTCGAATACCGTGGGAGTAGGTAACTGGTGGGCCCTCGGTGATGAAATATCCGTTGTCTATGGCTTTAGCGAGTACTGTTAGCGGGTGGCTAAACCAATGTAGAAGCACCTTGTTGAGACGATAGGAGGGGAGTATCTCAACTATTTTATCGGTAGTTCCCCTTGAATGTATGATAACTGGAAGTGCTAGGGTTTCGGCGAGGTGCAACATTTTGTCAAATACTGCAAATTGCTGTTCCCAGGTGGATTCGTATTTGTAGTCTAGTCCGATTTCGCCGATGGCAACCACTTTGTCTTTTTGGGTTTGGATGTAGTCGATGGTTTCTTGGAGTTCGTTTTCTTTGAGCACATTTACGTTCCAGGGATGAATGCCTAAGGCAGGATAAACCAAATTGGGGTAGAGCTGAGCTAGGCGAATGTCATTTCGACATGATTCTAGGTCCACTGAGGTTGTAACCAGCGCAGCCACACTAGAGTTTTTGGCATCTGCTATCATTTCATCGATGCGCCCGGTATACCCGGCGTCAGAGAGGTGGATATGGGCGTCTATTAACTTCATTTTGTTCAGCGCTATATTTACCTTGGAAGGTTTTAAATTTTCTTATGTTTTCTTCAAATCAACCGTTAGGAGCATTTTAGTGTAAAAACGAATAACAAAGGTTAAATATAGCCTTAAATAGAAAAAGGAGCTAAAGAGATGTCGATATGATTGAATTAGAAATCGCTGTAGCCCCCATGCATAGATTATGTAAAAAAGCAGGCGCTGATCGTGTAAGTGAAACCGCCGCAAAAGAATTAGCCAAATCCTTAGAGGAAATCGGCGTAAAAATCGCTAAAGAAGCACTCGATTTTGCGATGCATGCAGGAAGAAAAACCATCAAAGCGGAAGATATCGAAATCGCCGCAAAAAAAGTCATGGGAAAGTAAACTAACAAAATCACCCCCATCCCTTCTTTCTTTTGTTTCACTAATTCATAATTGTGGAATTCCAAAATTGTCGTTGTAGAAACAAACCCCTTTTCATGAATAAAAAGACGATAAATTTAATTATCATCCCCAAATATACGAGCCTCAATGGAGAGTAAACAGAGTGAAGGCCATCATATTTGGAGCGCCGGGCGCAGGAAAAGGCACGTATTCCTCACGGTTACAGAACCAACTTGGCGTTGATGTTATTGCTATGGGCGATATTTTCCGTGAATCGGTTAAACAGAATTCAGAGCTGGGTAAAAAGGTCAAGAGCTATGTTGAGCAGGGTGCACTGGTCCCCGATAATGTCGTTGTTGAGGTACTAAAAGATCGGCTCAGTAAAATTCCAACAGGCAGAGGCTTTTTACTTGATGGATTTCCACGCACCATTGAGCAGGCGCTAACATTGGAGGGTATTGCAAAAATTGATGTTATTCTCCAATTAGATGTTCCTGATGAAATCATCATCGAACGCCTCTCCTCACGGCGTATCTGTAAAAATTGCAGTTCAGTCTACAATATTCGTTTTCTCAAACCTAAAGTGGAGGGTATATGCGACAAATGCGAGAGCGAACTCTACCAACGCACCGATGACAATATTGAGGTTATCAAAAATCGCCTTCGAATCTACAAAACCCAAACCGAACCTCTCATCGCATATTATAGAGAAAAAAATGTTCCCTTTATTATCTCTGTTACCAGATCGCTAGATTCGCCACCAGAACCCATGGTTGCCAAGATGCTTGATGACCTCACAAAGATGGGATTCTGTTAAATATCTAGTATAAACTCCAAAACCGCTCGATCGGGTTCGCGGATAACCACCATCAAATGGTATGTTATCGCTTTCACCCCAACTTTTTGGGGATGTTTTTTGGGGTTAAACTTTTCTCCCCACACTTTTGCGGTAAACTTGAAGTTCTCAGGGGTTTCTTGCCAATCACTTATTTGGAATTTACTATAGAGCATACCAGCGGTTTCAAACTTTACCAGCAGCGCCTCAAGCCAGTTGTAGAGCAAAGCGTATTGGTCCTCAGCTTCCACCTCAAAGGTGTCTTCTTGAGTTTGAGCTATTTTGGCGCTGTTTGTCATGGTTTCAAACATAGCTAACGCCGCATTTTCGTAGGCCTCTGCCATGTTAATACCGTGTGCTCGAACATAGACATCAGCAGTGTGCTCTAAGAACTCAAATTTCCCAGCGAACTTTTCAGTTTTACTCATAAATGTAACCAAAAGAAAGTAGGTGGGCTAGAATAAAAACAAATTTTCCCCAATGAGATAGTCAGTATAAAAAAGAGAGATTAGAAGTATTTGGTGGCTCTCTGTAGGGCGGCAGCGGCTAGTTTAGCAGAGAGTTCGAGATCTTGGAGACTTATTATGCTGGTTGGACTGTGGATATAGCGGGTGGGAATTGAGATGGAGCCGCTTGGGATGCCTTGACGTGTGATGGATATTCGGGCAGCATCAGTGCTACCAAGCAGGCCTGATTCGAGTTGGATAGCGATTTGTTCTTCTTGAGCGGTGTCAAGGAGCCACCGAAGAATTTTTGGATGGGTGATTAAGCCAGAATCACTGATTGTTAAGGCGGGTCCTTTGCCCATTTTGACACTGGTATCAAATTCACGTACGCCTGGAACGTCACCTGCGATGGTTACATCTAGTGCCAATGCAAGATCGGGATCTACGCCAAAAGCGGCGGTTGCGGCGCCTCGTAAACCTACCTCTTCTTGTACAGTGCCCACAGCACAAACGGTGCAGTCTACTTCTTTTAGCAACCGCAGGGTTTCAACCATAACTGCACAGCCCGCGCGGTTGTCAAAAGCTTTGCCCATGACTGTGTCTTTGCCTAAATTGGTGTATACTACATCAAACGCAACGGGGTCACCGATTGCAACCCCCATTCCAACAGCGTCATCTTTGTTTTTGGCGCCTATATCGATGAAGAGATCGTCGTAGCTGATTATTTTTTTACGTTCCTCTTCTTTTTGAATATGAGGCGGCTTTGAACCGATGACACCTGGGTAGGCAGTAGATTTCGTGTGAACAACGACTTTTTGCGCGGGGAGGATGCGGTCGTCGATTCCACCCATTTTGCTGAACTGTATAAATCCATCTTTAGTTATGGTTTTTACCATTAATCCGACTTCGTCCATGTGGGCGGCAAGCATGATTTTGGGTGCGTTGGGTTTGCCGTTTTTGATGGCTATGACGTTTTCCATTCGGTCAGTTTGGATCTCATCGGCATAGGGTTTTAGCATCTCGGCCATGAGGTTTCGGACAGGGTTTTCTCTGCCGGTAACGCCGCAAGCGTTGGAGAGTTTTTCTAGATTTTGGTTTAGTGACAAGATTGAGTACCTCAGTTTGTATAGGTAAGTTTTAGGTGCTGGTTATTAAATGGTTTTGGCGGGAGTATTTGTTGATTGTGTATTCAACGCATACGTTTTTCTATGTTTCAAGTTAAAACATGCATCATAAATGCACATGTCAACTATCTCAGATTGGCAAAATCTCCATTAAAATTTAAATTTCAACGAAAAACAGTCAGTTAAAACCATATTTTCGCCAAGAGTGGATATATATGTTGATTGCAGGGTTTGTTTGTTAACTGTGTGCATCAATTAGTCTAAAGTGTGTGTTGGGTGAGTGTTGAGTGGGTTATGTGAGGTGAGAGGTCAAATATTAAATAGCTGATTTAGTTAGTAGGAATCATATAGTGACCCTCAATGTTAGACATCAAACTTATTCGTGAGAAGCCTGAGTATATCAAAGCTAACTTGGCTAAACGTAACAGTCCGCAATGTCTGGAGATGCTTCAAGATCTCATCAATCTTGATAGGGAGTGGCGTCAAAACAGCACTAAACTAAACGATCTTCGGCATGATCGAAAGCAAGTTACAGTTGAGATTGCAAAACTAAAAAAAGCTAGTATGGAAGCTGATGGCGAATTTAGAAGGGCTCAAGATATTGATCAAAAGATCAGACTAGTTGAAAAGGAGGTTGGTGAGCAGGAAACCAAGATTCGCACTTATCTGCTCAGTTTACCTAATCTGCTTGATGAGTCGGTTCCGTTTGGTAATGATTCAAACGATAATGTCACTATAAAAAAGTGGGGCACTGTTCCGCAGTTTAGTTTCCCAGTTAAAAACCACATTGATCTTGCTTTGGCACTTAATCAGGTTGATATGGAGCGGGCAGGTAAGGTGGCGGGGGCGCGTTTCTTCTATCTCAAAGGCGATATAGCCCGCCTTGATATGGCGTTGATGAGTTTTGCTATAGATGAGCTGACCAATGGCGGCTACACCCCAATTGTTCCACCCTATCTCATGAGTAGGGAAGCCTATGAGGGGGTAACCTCATTGGCAGACTTTGCAGATGTGCTCTATAAAGTGGAGGGTGAGGATCACTACTTAATTGCAACCTCTGAACACCCCATGGCAGCTATGTATATGAATGAGACTCTAAAACAAGACGAGTTACCCATCAAGCTAGCTGGGATCAGTACTTGTTTTCGTAAAGAAGCAGGCGCGCATGGCAAAGACACCCGCGGCATCTTTCGTACGCATCAATTTAACAAAGTAGAGCAGTTTATTTTCTGCGCTCCCGAGGACAGCTCTAGACTTCAAGAAGAACTTTTGGCAAACGCAGAGAATATCTTTCAAAAGTTAGAGTTAGCCTATCGCGTCGTCAATGTTTGTACGGGCGATATTGGTACTGTTGCGTCTAGAAAGTATGATATTGAGGCGTGGATGCCCGCACCGGGTGATTATCGCGAGGTGGTGTCTTGCAGCAACTGCACCGACTATCAGGCCCGTCGTTTAGGTATTAAATACCGCCTCAAAGAAGGTACACCGCCGCTGGGGCCGCTTCACACACTCAATGCCACCGCCATCGCCACAGGACGAACCATTGTTGCTCTGTTGGAGAACAATCAAAACGAGGATGGAACGGTAAATATACCGAAAGTGTTAAGGAAATATATGGGTGATAGAGAAAAAATAGACTGTCAACGCTAAAAGTTTTAATACAGCCTTGAGAATCTTGTGGAACGACTTGGAGAAATTAGCTTGTCAACAAAATCGGCAAAGCATATCCGCGATAAATGGCGCGGAAAGACATGGTACATGGTCGTTGCACCACCGTTCTTCGGCAACATCGAGTTAGGCAGTATTCCAGCCCAAGAAGAAAAAATGCTACTGGGCAGAGTTGTAGAGGCGACTCTCTATGATATAACAGGCGACTTTTCCCATCATTACCTAAAAATGGCGTTCCAAATCAACCAAATCGACGGAAAGACTGCACGAACTCTCTTCAAAGGTCACGAATATTCACGCGACTATCTCAGAAGTTTGGTTCGCAGAAGAACAACCAAAGTAGATGGATTGTTCAACCTCGTCACCAAAGACGGCTTCAAACTCCGCATATCCGTCTCTGCCCTGACCCTCTCGCGCATAAAGACTTCGCAGGAAAAAATCATCCGTGACATGATGGAAAAAATCATCCGTGAAAAAGCTGTTACACTTACCCTAGACCAATTTGTGCAAGAGATGGTATTGGGCAAAATCGCCTCAGACATCTACAACCAAGCAAAACTTGTTGCCCCTCTACGACATGTTGGTATACGTAAATCCAAACTCATCGCCGCTCCAGCAAAACTGCCTAAATTTGCTGTAGCACCAATCACTGAACCTGAAGCCCCCGAAGACGAGGAACCAACAGAAGAAGAAGCCCCTGAAGAAGAAGAGGAAACAGCAGAAGAAGAAACAGAAAAAACAACAGAAGAAGCAATTCAGGCATAATCCTTTTCTTCTATCTTTCCTTTTTAACGTAAACAGTTTTTAACTTCAAATGTTATTTGAGATAGATTCTCTATGATGCAACAAGGAGAGTGTATGCTCTGAAGGTTACCGCATTAGCGGGCGGAGTAGGCGCGGCCCGCTTTTTGACAGGTTTGATTCAGCTTATCAGAGAAGAAGATCTCACAGTTGTTGTCAATACAGGCGATGATATCAACCTTTTTGGATTATATATCTCCCCAGATGTGGACATAGTTAGCTACACTTTGGCAGGTATTGTAGATGAAGAAAAGGGGTGGGGAATTAGAGACGATACTTTTGGTTGTTTGGATAGGCTTAAAAGATACAATGTTGCAGGCACGTGGTTTAACGTCGGAGATCAAGATTTAGCTACCCATATCTACAGAACCCAACGCTTGGCGCAGGGAGTATCACTCTTAGAAATTGCCGGCGAGATTAGTCATAGTTTAGGGCTTAAAGCCAAGATTTTGCCCATGAGCAATGACCATTTTGAAACCCACATAACCACGTCTAGGGGTAGTATGCATTTTGAAGAGTTTTTTGTTGGAGATCAATGTAGAGAGAAAATTTTAAACATCCAATTTGATGGTGTTACATCGGCAAAGCCTGCGCCGCAAGTTTTAGAGGCCCTTCTTGAGGCAGATCGGGTGATTGTTTGTCCCAGCAATCCTATTGTCAGCATAGGTACAATTCTCTCAGTTAGGGGCATAAGAGAGACACTGCAACAAACAGAGGCGCGGGTGACGGCGATAAGTCCAATTGTTGCAGGGATGCCGCTTAAGGGTCCAACGGATAAGATGTTGCAAAGTTTGGGTTTGGAGGTTTGCGCATACAGTGTTGCCAAACTCTATGCAGATTTTTTGGATGCATATGTGATTGATGTGAAAGATAGAGCAGAAAAATCACGGATTGAAAAGCTTGGGCTGGATGTTTTAGTAACTAACACGATAATGAAATCGTTGGATGATAAAATTTCATTGGCTAAAGCGGCTCTGAGAAGTTAATTTAAGCGGTTCAAAACAACCCAACACACCAAATACTAATACACCACAATATGGCTGAGAAAATAACACTACAACGAACGATGTTTGAATATTGCGTTATTGTGATGGTTTGGAAGCTTTTTTTACAGCCATGGTTTAGGAAAAAATCGTTTTTCAGTGTTTATACATGCAATATAGCCACAATAGAAGCAAATTAAAGGTTATATCCGTTGTAGTGATAACAAAGCTCAAGCCAATTATGCAAAACTAAAAACAAAAAACGGCACCAAAAAATCAAACAGAACCAAACATTTTAAACATACATAAGCATAAAAGGAAACAACGTTTTGAAAACAAAAACAAAACAGAAATCTAAACTGAACTGACCACATTTTCAACAATTAAGATAATAATAGTTATATTAAACAGAACAATATTAATCAACCGGAGACGGATGGTATGGCAGAAAAGAAAAGCTACGATTGGTTTGAACAACGCCGCAAAACCAGAGGCCTAGAATTAGCCCACGAACAAATAACCAAAGCGTTTGATACAGTAACTTTGCTACACAAAGCAACCAAATGCTTCTCTGAGAAGAATTTTGCAGAAGCCAAAAAATATATCGAAACCCTCTATAAAGCCGAAGAAGAAGTCGACCATCTTCGCAGCGACACCTTTATGGAACTCTCCAAAGGAGCCGCATTAGTTTCGGATTACCGCGAAGACCTCCTACACCTCGTCAAACGCCTAGACACACTAGCCGATCACACCAAAGACGCTGCACGTTGCCTCGAAATGCTCTCTGAAGCCGAAATTCCTCAGGAACTCACAGAGAAAACCGTTTTCATGACCTCCAAACTTGTTGAAACCGCCCAAACTCTACGAGGCAGTATCGAAAAAATCTCCGCCGCCCCCAATGAAGCCATAAAAGAAGCTAAAAAAGTCGGAGAAATCGAGCAGGCCATAGATAAAGAATACCTTAAAGCAAAAAACCTCTTCATAAAGTACGGAGTAAACATGAACTGCGGCGCCATGGTCATATTTGACGACCTCATCGAATTTATAGAACAAGCCGCAGATATGTGCGCTGACACAGCCGACTACATACAAGTACTCTCAAGCAGAGAGTAAACCCTTTTCTCCCGCTCGTACACACCCTGCAATGCACCTGTTTTGAAGGATACATCCATTTGCGCCTGATCTTTTGCGACACACCGAAGTTAAGCAGGCTCAAGATTAAGGAAATAACGTATAATAGTTTAGAAACTAAGATCATAAGAAGCAACACACCACTTAAATGGCTTATTTCCACGATCCACGCTTAATTTACGTGTTATCGCTATATGAAAACCATCAATGACACTATAACTTATTTTCCCTAAAACCTGAAAGCTACGGATTAACCAAAGGTTACGGATTGATATCTGAAATGTAGAATTAAGGGTGTTTTGCGGAGCACTCGCTTTTGTGTGTCTGTAAGAGTAATTATAGAGGAGAGATTAGCGGCTGTAATCTCTGCCTTCTGGTTTGGCGTTGGTTTGTTTTGTTCCGGCTTCAGGAATTTGGGGTAACGGGATTGGAGGTGGAATGTTTAGAGAACGAGAAACCAGTATGGACTCAATGAAAACCACATTGGATATGGATTGGATAATTATTTGTGTAGGAGGTTTTTTCTGTTCATAGTCCTTTAGAATTTTGTCGATTTCTTCTTTGTCCCCTATAACGTATGCGGTGCCTTTGAGATTCATTTGTGCGATGGAGGGATTGTAGACAATAGATAAGACAAAGGGTACCTCAAGGGAGTTGTCTTGTTTTTTGTCCATGCCCACTACGTTGATGTTGGTGTTTATCTGAATGGGTGGAATTGGTTTGCGGACATCCCAGAATCTTTCTGCCGAGATACTTGAAACTGTAACGTTAACTCGTAGCATGGTAGGTCAAAAATATAGTGTATTGGGAGGATTTAAAACTGCTTATTTTTGCTTATAGCGTGTGAACCCGCAGTGACCACAGGTATAGCGGTCGTGATGATCAGCCATGAAGTATCCGGTGCCACATCGTTCGCAGGTGGGGCGTGCGCGAGAAACTTTACTGCCGTCAACTTTGTATAAGTCTTTTGCACCTTTCTCAGCTTTGCTTTTCTTCTCAGATTTAGCTTTATCGCCTTTCTTTGCGTCTGCGGCGCCAGATTTTGCAGCTGGATCATTTTTTGGCGCCATTATGCGTTCGCCTCTTCAGCAGATTTTTCTTTAGGATTATTCCGTTTTTGGATGTACTCGGGCTCCACTAGTTTAGCTTGAGCAACGGATTGATAAACGTTTGCAACTCCTTGGGTGATACTTGTACCGGTTTTAGTGCGCATATGTTTAACATAAACAACTTCAGCACCGATTTTTAATTCACCCGCGACAGCTCGCTTGACTTCTAGTCTTGGTGGAGTTTTTTCTTTTGGACCAGAAACGATGGTGAAACCTACTTCTGTCCGTTTCAGAAGCTGGTTTTCCTTGGTTGAGTCTATTTTGATTTGCATTAATGTTCACTTAAGGCGTAAATTCAAACGGTATTCTTCTTATTTAGCTTTTCGAAGTTTTCATCTCGTTTAATAACTCTTTTACCTGTGCTTTTTTCTCAGAGGATGCTTTAACGACTACAATACCACAACAAGGCTGACCATAGATGATAAACGCATCCTTAGCCGCATAGATTACCGCTATTAGGGCAAGTAAATCCTCCTCACCCTCAACAACAATGTGTGTATGCACCCCAGACTCTAAAGCCGCCTTAACTGCCAAAGTAGCCTGCTCAGTTATGGTTCCCTGAGGATTTTGCACATACATAGTTTTTTCTACAGCCTCTTGTCGGGGCAGAGATATATTGCGCAGAGACACGTAATCAATAATTGTAAGCTGGGGGTTGATACCATATGTGTGGAGATTTTGGGAAACCACATCACCCACTGAAATTATTTCAGACGGCTTCTCAGTTGCCAGCAGATCTTTGAGCTTAGACATGGTTTCTTGGGGCGTACCCTTGATTAGAGTTCCAAGCGGCTCCTTTAGTAAAACACGCAACCGCGACGTTAAAGTGTACGCGGACGTCATGGTTTAAACCAAACAAACAAAAGAAGAATGTTAGCGTACTTTTAGGGCGTAGCGGCCTTTTTCTTTGATATTCATGGCTTTAGCAATTGCACTATGGCCGGGGTCAAACATTACGACTAACCCGCTGTAGTCTTCGCTAAAGCTTGTGGATCTGCATTTGGGGCAGATGTTTTCTTTGGTTATAAAGTGGCAGTTAGTGCATGCTTTTTCGCTCATTTAATTCAGGCCCCTATTCTTGTTCCTTTGGAGCATCAGGTTTTTTTTCAGGCGTTTTATTTTGATCCATTTCTAGCCAGTCCAGTTTGCCTAAAAAGGGCTGACGAGCGGTTATACCGATTTTACCGCTACTACCTGCGCGGCCCAGTGAGACGGCTGTTATTCTAGCTCGGACTTGATCGCCTGAACAGAGTTTACGTTTTGATTCTTTACCTAAGAGAACGCCTTGTTTTTCATCATAGCTGATGTAGTCGTCCATAAGCTGAGATACGTGGAGTAATGCATCAACAGGTCCGATGCGGACAAACGCGCCGAAATCTGCGATTTCCACTACATCACCTTCCACGATTTCCTGTATGATGGGATAGAAGGTAAGAAGACTAAAGTTTACTTTATGGTAAGTTGCACCGTCACCTGGAATGATTTTGCCAATTGGGCTTACCTCTATACCAGTTACGGCTATAACATAACCTAATTCTTCATCCACAATACCCTCATATTTTTGCTTCACTTGGTCTCTACCCACTTTCTCTAAGGGGTTACCGAAGGTTTCGGGTGGGATGCGAATAGTATCTTGAAGAGTAATCAGTTTGAACATCTATGAAATCAACCCATCAATCTCAAGTCGAGATTTTTGTCTCAGATAAATCACTGGCACACTTATATCTCTTAGCCTTCGCCGCAACAGTCCATCGTTTGTAAATACGGGCACACCCCAACTTTGGGCGACCCGCAGTATAATATCATCAACCATTTCACCCTGAGCCTCAACAGCAACTAAACGGCATTTCTCAGCTAACCGCAAAGCAAAAGCCGCCTGCCGCCGCAACTTAGACGCGCCTCCAGCCGCCAACAGCTCCAACTCACACCTAACTGGCGAGAGCAACACAAACTCAATATTTCTACCAAGTAACACTCTAAGAGCCTCAAAAATGTCAAGTTTAACCTCTAGGGGCACAAATAACGCATTAGAATCCAAAACAACCTTCAATGGTTCACTTTTTTTATGTAAAACCGCCACACTTCTGCGCCTACACAGTTAAGATGAATTAAGAGCTTAAACATTTTGCCGTTAAAGACACTGAAGCGGCATTATTTAAATATAAAGGGACACTGAAATGCTGTTTAACAGGTGAAAAAAGTGCTTCATGAAAAGTCCTGCGGCGCAGTCATATACATTAACAATCAAAACAAAACCCGTTATCTCCTTCTCAACTACACCGCCGGACACTGGGACTTTGTTAAGGGCAACGTAGAAACCAACGAAACAGAAAAGCAAACGGTTACAAGAGAAATGATGGAAGAAACAGGAATAACAAACGCAGAGTTCATTGAGGGCTTTCGAGAAACCATCAGCTACTTCTACCGACGACAAGGCCTAACGGTAAGCAAAGAAGTCATATTCTACCTCGTTGAATCCCAAACCGAAGAAATCAAACTTTCCTATGAACACATCAACTACACATGGCTGGACTACCAAACCGCCATGGAAAAATTAACATTTAAAAATGCCAAAGAAACACTACAAAAAGCACACGCGCACCTACAAAAGAAAGGGGTAGTCAAAGACTAAAGTTAACTATTTTATGAAACCATATCCGATAAGTCGCCATCGGGCAGTGATTTTTCTGCTAATGGCCACCCGCGAACCGGGCAAAGCACAGATAGGACGGGTTAGCTTTACCTTAATTGTGTTCTGTTTAATGTTTATGACTTTACCTACATTGACCGCGGCACCGATGTGAAGCAGCAACGCCTCATCAGGGTTGATTTTTTCAACTTTTAGCATCTCTTTGGTTCCCACTACACGGTCTAACACATGAGTTTCCAAAGTGAGCTCGGTTACGATTTGGGGTAGTTGTCCAGTTTTTCCAACGATGCTACCGGTTAATCCGTCAGCTTTAGAGTATGAGGGATCTAACAGAGTTCCAACCCCAATTAAACCGCCACAGGTCGCTTCCTTGACTTCCTGCAGACCTGAGTGTAGACTAACAATTTCGCTGATAAGGGGTGTGTAGACAGTTTTGCCTTCGCGCTCTGACATAATCCCGGGTCGGATCTCGACTTCTTCACCCACCGCGAATTTACCCTGTGCGATGGTACCGCCTATGATACCGCCATCTAATCCCTCGATGGTTGTGCCGGGTTTGTTGATGTCAAAAGAACGGATAATATACATAAGCGGCGACAACTCAGGATCACGTTTAGGCGTAGGGATGATTGTTTGAATGGCCTCAAGAAGTACATCGATGTTTATACCCCGCTGTGCGGAAATTGGGATTATGGGGGCGTTTTCTGCTACTGTACCCTTCACAAATGCCTTAATTTCGTTATAACTCTCAAGCGCCCGCTTTTGATCCACTATATCGATTTTATTCTGGACGATGATTATATTTTTTACACCGCTAACTTCGGCAGCTGCAAGATGTTCACGTGTCTGCGCCTGTGGACAAAGTTCATCAGCCGCAATGACCAAAATTGCGCCATCCATAATAGCGACACCTGAGAGCATTGTTGCCATTAATGCTTCATGACCAGGGGCATCAACAAAACTAATGGCCCGAGTAAACTCTGCCTCACTGTTACAGGCTTCACACACAGGTTTTATGGTATAGTTTTTGGGCGGAGGACAATTGGGACATCTATAGATGGGCATATCGGCATAACCAAGTTTGATGGTAATGCCGCGTTTTAGTTCTTCACTATGACGTGATGCCCATGTGCCTGTCAATACCTGGACAAGTGTAGTTTTACCGTGGTCAACATGCCCAATGGTACCAATGTTGACTTCGGGCTGTTTTGGCAGATCCTTAATAGCGTTACTCATATGGTTCTTCTCTTCTAATAAGCCTGAGATGAATAAGAAATTAATTATAGCACTTTATAAGGTTTGAGCATGCGCCCTGACAAAAATTTATTGTTCGGGTGCCTGTGCCTGCTCAGCCTTAACCGGTAAAGCAATAGGTGCCGCGCCAGCGGGTCGATCGATGATTTTTATGTTGATCTGAACGATTTCATCAGTAATGACATCACCACAGACAGTCTTGCGTCTACGTTCACCTTTGCGTTTAGCTTTAAAGCCTGCACCGCCGCTAAGAACAACCGCACGACGTATGCCGCCATGAACATTTCTACGCATAGGAACGCCGTCACTGTCAGAACCACCCATAAGCTGCACTTTGTGTGCTGGCAAATCAACGACTGCACCGTCCAAAGTTTCACCTAATTTTCTACCGATAAAAGGGCTTGCACGCGCTTCTTCGAGCTCTACTACTTTGGATGCACCCGTCTGCGGGTCGGAAACTATGACTTTGAATTTTGCCATTTACAGATTTACTCTCCAGCGGAGATATGGAGTTGGGCAACTCCCATTTAAACATTAGCCCAAACTTACTCAAAATTAAAGCTTTTTGATTTTTCCCTTTTTTACGCCTTGTTTTCTGATAACGACCCATTAGCCTACGCTCAGCAAACATCAACCATACAAGGTAACTCCAACCAATTTTGCCCCAACTCAAACCTAAATCTAGGAGACTAATAAGAAATGATGCCCTACAGCTACAACTAGCTAACACCGTCAGGTGACTTTAGTTTTTCGCCGCATGTTTTGGCATCAAAATCCGTAATTGACCCTTTTTTGTTATGTGTACCTGCAGGCAAATTTTCGCTCTATTTACAATCAGGGTTATCGAGGATAACTTGTGTTTTCATAGTTTAGTGGCAGAGACACTTATACTGATGAGCGAATCAGCTGCTTGTTTTGCCTCTTGGAGAGTCATGCCTTAGTGTGATGGTGGCTTGTGTTTCTGGCTCGCTTATCATGCAGTCAAGCGGATATAGCCACTCTTGTAGGATCTCTACATCTTGGAAGCCAGCTTCAGGTATTAGTTTGAGGTATTTGTTTTTGGGCTCGGCGCCTGATATAGCAACATGAGATCATATTAACGCAAATATTATATTGGAGATAATGCTTACTTTTTTTATATGCGACCCATATCAAACGAAAAACGCCAAATAATCATCGAAGCAAAAAAACGAGGCGAAACAGAAAAAACAATCCTAAAC
>Ga0123356_10001366_pt1 | contig 26992 bp, 24 predicted proteins | sample TergutEmb28metaG_2_FD_92546 | JGI IMG/M metagenome (GOLD analysis project Ga0123356, IMG submission 92546) | Embiratermes neotenicus P3 segment gut microbial communities from Petit-Saut dam, French Guiana - Emb289 P3 | ecosystem: Host-associated > Arthropoda: Insects > Digestive system > Gut ...
GAAGAGGGAGACCAGGATTACGACGTCTCCTGGCTCGACAGCGAGGGCGGTGGCGGCGAGAGCAGGAAGACCGGCCCTCTTGATATGACAGCAAACAACCGTACCTTAGAATTCATCAACGAATGCACGGTAACCGGCGTGAACGTCAGGATCACCAAGGCGGTTAGGGGCGACTACGCCGATAAAACCAAGGAGTTCCGCTTTACGGTGTTCTTTAAGGACGGCGCCGGCAAGGCCCTGGCAGAGAACACAGTCTTTGATTGCGAGGGCGCGCTGGAAACGCTGGAGCTGGAGGAGGGCGGCAAGGCAAGCTTTTTCCTCGCCCATGACCAGAGCGTTACCATCAAAAAGGTGCCTTCGAACGGCAATATCCGCATCGCCGAGGAGGACAGCGACAACTATACCGTCTGTTTCGTGGACGAGAAGGACCTTAACACCGAGCACCCCGGAAGCGTCGGCATGTGGGATATGACGCCGGAGGACCGCGCTTTCCAATTCATTGGAACAAGAAAAATAGTGGCAGAAACCGGCATTTCGGTAGGCGGCACGGGAATGCTCCTGGTCCCCCTGTGGATCGCCGCGACGGTTCTGATCTACCTAACGACGAAGAAGGCCTATCGCCGCAGGAAGGGAGCGCGCTGAGATGCAGGTGAATCCATGGGGCACGGAGCCTTACAATCCCAATCGTCAGACCAACTGGGTCGACGCATATCTGCCGGACAAAAACTTGCCGGATTATCCGACTTTCCGGATTTGGCCGGAAGACCCTCCGCTGGCGACTGTTCCGGAGCCTGCGCCAGAACCCTTTCCGGAACCCTCCGTTTGGCGGGAGCTCAGGTCGCTGGGAATTAAGATCGCGGTGATCGCCGCCAGCGCGCTGCTGCTCTTTACCTGCGTGTATGGGCTCCATCGCAGCGCGGAGCCCGGCATGAACCCCTCGGTCAAGGACGGAGATCTTGTCGTCTTCTATCGATTCGATAAAAAATATCGCGCCGGGGATCTTGTTCTGCTGTCCTTCCAGGGAAAGAAGCAGGTGCGCCGGGTGATCGCGGCGGCAGGCGACACCGTGGACATCAGCGAGGATGGCCTCGTAATCAACGGTGCTTTGCAACAGGAGCCGGGCATCTATCAAGAAACCCAGCGCTATGCGGAGGGAATCCCCTTTCCTCTCACCCTGGGGGAAGGCCAGGTGTTTGTGCTGGGCGACGCCCGCGAGGGCGCGACGGACAGCCGTATGTACGGCCCCGTGAACGCCAAGGACACTCGGGGGACAGTGATCACCATATTCAGGCGGCGCAGCCTCTAACCGCAGGGGCGTGCAATCCGACAGAAAGCATTCGACCTGCGTACATATTCTCCGACGGGAAAACCCTCTATAATAGAGATATGCTCAAACACAAACCACACAGCGGATCAAACATGAATAAGGTTGCGGGGCGGAAGAAGGGCCCTCGACCAACCCCCAGCCTTATCCATGTTTATCATAAACAACAACAAAAAATTTAAAAGGAGAGAATCAACATGAAAACAAAAAAAGTACTGCTCTCACTCACCCTGGCGCTGGCTCTGTGCCTCAGCCTGGCAACTCTCGCCTTCGCGGATACCGGAGCAATTAAAGGCGACGAAGCCAACCCCGTCAAGGTGGCCTTCACTAAGCTCCTGCGGCTGCCCGCAGGTACAACCGTGCCGACGGCCGAGTTCAAGTTCCTGGTGACGTCGGTCAGCGTGGACAAAGCTGCCGCCACCAAAACCAACATGCCGCTCATCGGCGCCGACGTCAACGAAGAGGGCGTCATCGCGGGCATCGTCCCCATCAAATTCAAGGCCGGGGACAGCGCTGGCATCCTCCCGGACGAAGACGTTATCGTCACGATCGCGAAGCAGCACGACATTTTCGAGGGCATCACCTTTGACCACGCCGGCGTGTATGTATACACCATTTCGGAGCTTTCCAACACATACAGCGCGGACCCCGATCTGGAAGCCATCACCTATTCGCCCGCTGAATACACCCTCAATGTCTATGTTCTGGAAGGCACGGGAAACAACGCCGGCAAGTATTACATCTATGCCATCGGCGCGAGAATCGAAACGCCGGACAACGAGGACCAGAAAAAGGGCGAAAAAGTCAATCCCAACCCCGACGCGGATGAATTTGAGTACAGCCAGATGACCTTTACGAACACCTATGCGAGGACCATAGGCGGCGGCGGAGACCCCACGGATCCGGACGACGCTTCCCTGGCCATCGGCAACGAAGTGACAGGCCTTTACTCCAGCTCCTCGATCTACTTCGACTATACCTTTAAACTCACTACGCCCGCGCTGCCCGCCATCCCTGGCCCCACGACCTACAAGGCGTATGTGGTGCAGAACGGCAAAATCGTCACCACGGAAGCAAACGGCGCGCAAGCGGACAAAGACTACATCGAATTCGAATCCGGCGAAGCAAACACGTTCAAGCTCAAGGACGGCCAGCAGCTGGTGTTCACCAACACCCCGGTCGGCACGAGATATGACGTGTGCCAGGCGGGAACCACCGCCTACAAGGCCAGCGTGATCATTACCTACAACGGCGTGGCAGCGCCTGCCGTTACGGGCGAAGATTTCGGCGACCCTGTCGGTGTCACAAACAGGCTCGTCGGCGAAGAGGAAAACAGCGCGGCCTTCACCAACGACCGCGACGAGGACGTCACCCCCACCGGCTTGAACCTGAACAACCTGCCCTTCTTCGGCATGATCTTCCTGGCGCTGGGCGCCATTGTGGCCCTCGTCGCGGCCAAAGCCCGCAAAAAGAGCTACAACTGCAACTAAGAGAACGTATCCCAAAGGATATACAAAAGCAAATGCATTTACAGCAAGGGTGATAAAAGAAAAGGACGTTACGCAAGTTTTGCCGGGGGGCGGTTGATCCTGCCTCCCGGCAGCGAAAACACCATTATCATTCGACGGCTCAGAGCCCGAATAGGACGGCGACCCCGGCATCCGGCCCGTTATGGAAATCCTTGACGGCATCGAGCCCATCGTGTCTCTTTCCGAGAAAGACGGCGTTGTGCTCATGAACGGTGACTCTGTTATCACGAAAGACGAACTGCCGCAAGACGGTGAGTCCGTGATTTACCGCAGTCTCCTCGCGCACGGCTTGGATGCAATTGCGAACCTGGCTATCTCGTTCGGCGCAACCCTAGCGCTATTCATCGGGCTGGGCCTGGTGAGCCTCGCCGCGTTGGCGCTGGCGATTGTCGCTATCATGAAGGTCAGCAGGAAAAAATAATCAAACTAAATTTTCAAGGGCGTACAAGAAAAGGACGTCACCATAAAGGACGTAAGACAAAATCAACTCGGAGAGGAGCAACCCCCATGCGCGTAGCGGCCGGAACAGTCAGGAAAGCAATACGGCAAGCGAATGGCATCGTGGACACAGCGGTTTTGATCGCAGTTCTGCTGCTGGTTGTCGTCGGCTGCTACGCCATGTGGGACTCCAAACAAGTGCATCAGGCGGCCTCCGCCGCGAACTATGCGGTATACAAGCCAACCGCGGAAGCCGGGGGTCGCTCCTTTGAAGAGCTGCGGGCAATGAACCCGGAGGTTTTCGGGTGGCTGACGGTATACGGGACGCACATCGACTACCCGGTGGCGCAGGGCCCGGACAACATGAAGTATGTCAACACAAACGCGGAAGGGCAGTATTCCCTTTCCGGCGCGATTTTCCTGGACAGCAACTGCGAACAAGATTTTTCCGGTTTCCCCTCTATCCTTTACGGCCATCACATGGAGAAGAACACCATGTTCGGCGAGATTGGGCTGTTTGCCGAAAAAAGCTACTTCGACGCCCGCCAATACGGCATGCTTCACTACGGCGGGCGGGAACACGGCCTGGAATTTTTCGCTTTCGTTCACGCCGACGCCTACGACGGCGGGGTGTTCAGGGCGAACATTGCCGGAACGCAAGCGCGGCAGGCATACCTGGATATGCTCCTGCGCACGGCAATACACACCCGCGGTATACAAGTAACGGCGGACGACCGGATCGTCCTGCTCTCCACCTGCTCGTCAAGGTCCACCAACGGACGGGATATCCTCGTGGGGAGGATCACGGACACAACCTGGGAAGATACGTTTAAATCAGACGAAACGGACAAAGGCAACAACCTATCGGCGGACGCATTGTCCCTGTGGGCACAGGCTCCCGTTTGGGCCAAAATCGCCCTCCTGCTCCTGCCGCTCGCGCTGCTGATACCATTGTCCTTTATAATAAGAAACAAAAGATATTCTCGCAGCAGAAAAATCCGGAGAAGGAGATAAGGCACGGATGAAAAAGAAAATACTGCAAGGCGGAAGGATTCTTTCTGTGGGCGTGCTTCTGGCCTGCCTGATGGGCTTACTGGTCCCGGCGGCGCACGCCGCGCAGCCGGAGAAAATTATGCTAACGGTGCGGCAAGTGCTTACCGCTACCGGGGCGCCGCCGGAAACAACCTTCAGCTATAAATTAACCCCGGAGCTTGCGTCCAACCCCATGCCCGGACAGCGGCGCGGAGGGCTGTATCTTTTCCATAGCGGGAACGGACGACATGAACATCGGCCCCATCGCCTTCACGCAAGTGGGCCGTTATGCCTATAAGATCGCTCATATCACATCCTCGCAGCCCGGATATACCTGCGACCAAACGGTTTACACGCTGGAGGTTTATGTGAAACGTGATTTGGACCTCACCGTCGTGGTTTTCAAAGAAGATGGAAGCAAGGCACTGGATATAAAATATGAACACGCCTACAAGGCGCGCCCGAGCGACCCAAACGTTATGCTTGATCCGCCGGTTGTAAACACTGTTAACGGAAGCCCCGCGAGGGACAGCGACTTCACCTTCCAGCTAACGGCAAAAAATTCTTCCAATCCAATGCCTACAGGCAGCGCGAACGGCGTGAAGGCACTGCAAATCACAGGCTCGGGCCGGGGGACGTTCGGAAGATGGAGCTATACGGCGGAAGGGATTTACTATTATACCGTGTCGGAAGTAAATTCCGGCGTGAGCGGATATACCTATGACACCGCGGTTTACATCATTACAGACACTGTAAAGGCAGTGGACGGGAAGCTTGAAGTAGCGCGCGTCGTCACAAACGGCGCGAACAAGCAAGTGACCTCCCTGTCGTTTATCAATACCTATGCGCATGGCAACGGGTCAACGCCTCCGGATGGCAAACCTGGTAAGCCCGGCCCTGTCACCGGCGACGAAACACAGGCCGCACTGTATATTGCCCTGTTCTGCGCGGCGGGCGCCGCGGCGTTGGGAAGCATAATCTGGCTGCTGGTCAGCAGGCGGCGCGCAGGGAGGAAACAGAATGAGAGCGAAGCGTAGAAAAAAGCGAAGCAGAATCGTTGTGTGGATGCTATTGGCGCTGTCCTTGTGCGCCATGGCAATCTCCGGGCACGAATTATGGAGGATCGGGCAGGCATACCGGACAGGCGGCGACAGCTACGCGACGCTGGCCGGCTTGGCGCGTCCTGAGCCGGAAATCCCAGGCGCACCCATTGACTTTATGGCCCTGCGAGCGGTCAATCCGGACGTCGCTGCCTGGCTCCATTGCCCGGATACCGCCATCGATTACCCCGTCATGCAGGCGAAAGATTATGACCACTACCTGCGCCATTTGCCGGACGGCACATATAACGTCAACGGGTCGCTATTCATCGATTACAACTGCGCGCCGGATTTTACGGACCGGTTGACCGTTATCTATGGGCATAACATGCGATCAGGGCAGATGTTCGGCTCCTTGAAGGGATATAAAAATCAGGCGTATTATGAGAAGCACCCATATATGTATCTCTATACCGAGCAAGAAACTTACCGCATTGATTTGCTGTACGGTTGTGTGATCGGGGCCGGGCAATGGCGGGAACGGGCGTTTATGTATGAGGCGAACCTGGACGCGCTTCTGGCCTATGCCACCCGTAACACCACGTTTGCAAGTAAAGCGCAGTATGCACCGGGCGACAGGATCGTCGCGCTGTCCACTTGCTCCTATGAGTTTGACGGCGCGCGCTATGTGGTGCTCGGTATACTGAAGCCCATTTGTCAAGCATAAAATCCACCACTTGTAATAAAACAAAAACCCGCTGTGTGTAGCCGCGAGAAAGAAAGAAACCTGTTGAGAAATAATCATTTCAACAGGTTTTGGTTATATAGCAGTGGCGGGATTTTGAAATAGAATGCCCGCGGGGCAGCAGGTGGCCCCGTTGGACAACGACGAAAATTTGCGCGCACTTTCCATCGCGCCGGATGCCGTATTGTCCGGCGGATTTGACGCGCTGGAATGCGGCGGCCTGCGTTTGCGGGATCAGAAAGCGCTGTATTCCGCCAACTCGCCGCAATGCGTGCTACAGCGCCTACGCTTTACCCCGTACATTTCACTCATTCATCCTTTGTTTTTCCATCCTTCTCCATTGGCTTCATGCTTTCAAGGAACCAGGGGTTTTCTTCATCGAAGCGCGCCAGGATATCCGCGTGGGTATCTCCCTCTGGTTCCTTGGGTTCATTGGAATCGTCTGAAGCCTTATGATCATCCTCGTCATCAATCGGAAAGGCTACGGGCGGAGGCAGGGGATTCAGGAGGGGCGCCGCGTCGGCGGGCATTGCCGTGGAGGCGATCCTGGATCCGGTTTTGGGCGGCGCGGATTGGACCCTTGCTACCTCCCGGGCTTCGCGTTCGGCCTCGCGTCGGCCTTTCACAAGCGTCACGATGGCGACGGCAAGCGCGATGGGCAGGATCGCGGCGGCGGCAATGCCGAGGATCTTTTGCAGGCTCATGCCGCCTTCCCCATAGCCCAGTTCCTCCGGCATGGTCCATTCCTCGGTGGTAGTTATGTTTTCCGTTGTGGAAACTTCTTCCGTCGTCTCATACAAATCCGGGTTTTTGTTATACCACAGCGGACCTTGATAGGTGTCCTCCGGATGTGCCGGGTTCACCACAAAGGGGGGATTGGTGGTGGTTTTTTTGGTTGTAGTGGGCTTCACGGTGGTTTCTGGAGGGAATAAAGTGTTGCCCTCCTCGTCCGTGGGGGGCTCCCAGGGGGTTGTGGGCTCCGTGACCTCTGTGGCGTCCGTGGGCAGTGGCTCTCCGTCTTCTCCGGTGGCCGCTACAGGCCAGGAAGAGGGCGGCGGCGGGTCGGCGGCGTTGGTAACAGAGGCCTGATTTTTCTGCTGCTCCGTCGGCTCCGCGAAGACCGCGCGGGAAAACACCGCCAGCATCGCCGCCAGTATGAGAATGATATGCAGCAAGCGCCGCCCGCGTGTTTTCATGGGAACTCCTTCCAAAAATCAGCCAAATTATCTTCTTATATTATAGCAGATTCCGCGCAAAATGCAAGAAAAAGTTGTGGCGGCGGTGTAAAGATATTGCGTTTGCGTTTGGATTGTGCTATACTGGATGAAACTGGAAGATGAACTACGTATTCCGAAATTAAAAAATATAAGGAGGCCCCCCATGCTCACCAACCAAACTCTCTACCCCGCCATATTCCACCGCAAATCCATCCGCAAATATTCCGACACCCCGCTGAGCGCCGAACAGCTCACCGACATCAAGGCGCTGCTCGCCGAAGTACAGCCCCTGCTGCCGGACGAACGTTTCCACTTGGAGCTCGCCCCCGCAAAGGAGGGCTGGCGCATCTTCGGCTATTGCGAAGACATGCCGCTGGGCAACGCGAACCTTGGCTGCGTCATGCAGCAGTTGGATCTGGCGCTGTTCCTCAAGGACCTTGGCAGGCTGTGGTACGGCATGGGGCGCGACCCGCGCACGAAGGCTGCCCCAGAGGGCCTCAGCTACGCCATGTGCCTGAAGGTCGGCAACGCGGCGGAACCAATCGCCCGCGAGCTGAGCGAGTTCAACCGCAAACCCATCGCTGATATCATCGCCGATGAAACGTTGCGCGAGGTTTTTGAGCCTGTACGCCTTGCTCCCAGCGCCAGGAACTCCCAGCCCTGGCTTTTTGCGAAGGATGAGGACGGCGTTCACGCGTTCTGCGCAAACCCCGGCGGGATCATGAAAGTTCTTGGCCTGGACCGCATGAATCAGGTGGACATGGGCATTTGCCTGTGCCATGCGGCGCTTACGTTTGCACGCGCGGGCATGGCAATCAAAACCCGCGTGCTTGACGGCCTCGAAGCTCCGGCGGGATACTATTATATGCTTACGCTTGAGGCTTAAGCTCTTTCCCGGATGGTCACCCGCACGGTATCCCCCGGCTGCTTGCCGATGCTTGCCCGGATATCCTTGCGGACACCAATGATATAACAAACCGAGCCGTTCGGGTTTTTCACGCCCATGTTGACCACGCTGCCTTCGTATGATAGCCCATCGAAGGTGGCGTGAGCTTTTAATCTACCCTTACCGAACTCTGTTCGGATATCGAAGGGTACGGCGACATACGCCCCATCTTGGCCTGGGACTTTTTGGATGACCGCGTCAAACTCGTATTTCATAAAGCAGCCTCCAAAGTCAAAGCCCCAAATGCAGTTTGCAGCGTTTCTAGCATACTTTCTGTTTTGGGCTTCAGCTGTATGGCAATGAACGGCCTGCCCGCGCCGGCGTTCACCTTCACCCGGCTGGGCAGCGCCTCCGCCATGGTCTGGATCATCGGCATGTCGAGGGCTTCGATGTAAAGCGCGACGCGCTCACCGCCAAGGCCGATTTCGAAGATTCCGCGCCGGGCCGCCGCCGCCCGGATCTGCGCGATGTGGATCAGGCCCATGACCGGGGCAGGCGGTTCGCCAAAGCGGTCGAGTAATTCATCTAAGACATCGTCGGCATCCTCTTGGCCGCGAATTTCCGCGATGCGCCGGTACATCCCCAGTCGATGGCTCACTGAACTGATATAATGTTCCGGGATGTGTGCATCAATGGGTAGGTCAATCTTGCAGTCGCGCATGGAAGACGCCTGCGCCGGGGATGTGCCCTCTGTCACGGCTTTCTCTTCCGCGACAGCCTCCGAGAGCATTTCCATGTACAGGTCATAGCCAATGGCTTCCAGATGCCCGTGCTGCTGTGCACCAAGCAAGCTTCCCGCGCCCCGCAGCTCCAAATCCCGCATGGCGATCTGGAACCCTGCGCCGAATTCCGTGTATTCCCGGATGGCGTCCAGCCGGCGCTGCGCGATTTCTGTAAGCTGCTTTCCCCGGTGGTAGGTGAAATAGGCGCTGGCCCGCCTTGCCGAGCGCCCTACCCGGCCCCTAATCTGGTGCAGCTGCGCCAGGCCCATGCGATCGGCGTCCTCGATGATGAGCGTATTCACATTGGGCACGTCAATCCCCGTTTCGATGATGGTCGTGCATACGAGAATATCCACCTCGCCTTCCAAAAGCCTGCGCCAGATGTCGCTGAGGGTTTCCTCATTCATCTGCCCATGGCCCACGGCCACGCTGGCCTCGGGCAGCAGCTCTTTGATTTGCGTGGCCCTGCGGTCAATCGTCTCCACCCGGTTGTGAAGATAATATACCTGCCCGCCTCGCCGGAGCTCCTGGTGCATGGCCTGGGCTAGCACGCCGATGTCGTGCTCCAGCACATAGGTCTGCACTGGATATCTATCTTGCGGGGCCTCTTCCAGCACGCTCATATCGCGGATATCGGACATGGCCATATTTAAAGTTCTTGGTATAGGAGTGGCGGTTAATGTGAGCACATCCACATTGGGATGACGCTCCTTGAGCTTTTCCTTTTGCGCTACGCCAAAGCGCTGCTCCTCGTCCACGACAATGAGTCCCAGGTCCCGGAACAGAATATCTTTTGACAATAATTTATGCGTGCCCACGACGATATCCAGGCTACCGCGCCGGAGCCGGTCCAAAATACGTTTGCTGTCGGCGGGAGAAACAAACCGGCTGAGCATGGCGGCCTCTAAAGGAAAACCTTCAAAGCGCCGCTGGATCGTCTGGTAATGCTGGTAGGCCAAAATAGTTGTGGGTACTAAAATCGCGCACTGCTTCCCCTCGGCCGCGCATTTAAATGCTGCGCGGAGGGCCACCTCGGTTTTGCCGAAGCCCACGTCGCCGCACAGCAGCCGGTCCATGGGGTAGCCGCGCTCCATGTCGCCCTTTATCTCACTGATGCAACGCAGCTGGTCGGAGGTCTCATCGAATTCGAAGCGCCGCTCGAAGTCGTTTTGCATGTCGATGTCCGGCGAAAAGGCGTAGCCCGTGATTTTTAATCGCTGCGCGTATAACGCCGTGAGTTCCTTGGCCAAATCCTTCACGCCCTCGGAGGCCCGGCTCTTGGCTTTTTTCCAATCCGCGCCGCCCAGGCGGTTGAGTTTTATAGCACCCTCGCTTTTTGGCCCCACATATCTTGTGACCTGGTCCAGCTGCGTCACGGGAAGATACAGCACGTCGCCCTTGTTGTAGCGAATCTGGATGTAGTCCTTCTCCGCGCCCCCCGCGTTCATGCTGTTGATGCCTTCGAAAATCCCAACGCCATGGGCCTTGTGAACCACATAATCGCCTTTACGCAGCTCCGAAAGGGACTGGAACGCGTGCTTCGCGTCGCGTTTCTTCTCTTGCCTTTTGCTTCTTGCTTCCTGCCGCTTGGCTCCAAAGGTGATGATCGTCACCTTTTCCAGGGGGTATTCCGCTCCCGCGGAAAGCGTACCCGGCACCACCGCGATGATCCCCCTGGGGAACGCGGCGGGCGGTACAGGGCAATAAAGCGCTGGCATGCCTTCATAGCTGAGGTCCTCCGCCAAATGCTTCGCTGCTTTTTCCGTCCCGGCAAATATCACACATCTAAAATCTCGGCGGCCGCGCAGGTGCCCAATGTCCTCCAGCAGCAGGTCCATCAGGCCGTTCCAAGGGGTCAGTTGGCGCGCGGTCATGCTCACCAGGTCGCGCACCGGCGTGTCAAAGCTGCCCCGTGGCAAATTGTCCAGATAGATCACGCCGCGCCGCCGGGCCTCTTCCAAAAGCGCGCTCCAACGAATATTAAATTGATCAAGCCCAGCGCAAAGGGAACCCTCCTCTACATAGCCCCTGAGGTCCTCGAGCCAGAGTTTTTCGCAGGCCGTTGCTCGCTCGCGCAGGTTGAAGCTCTCGCAGAAGAGCAGCAGCCCATCGCCCAGATAATCCAGCGCAGTAGCGCTTTCCGGATAAATCAGCGGCAGGTACCGATCGATGGAGCTTGGCCTAAGGCCGTCGCGCAGCAGCGCAAGATCGCCCTCCAGAGATTTTTTGACCTTCACGCTGCCTTTGCCCCTGATATTCGCGTGGAAGGCCTCCACAAGCGCGCAGAGGGCCTCCGTACTGGCCGGCACAATCTCATTGGCTGGGATGATTCGCAGTTCCTGGATGGATTCGATGCGCCGCTGGCTTTCCGGGTCGAAATAGCCCATGGAATCAATATTCTCGTCCCAGAATTCCAGGCGCAGCGGCCATTCAGACTGCGGCGGGAACAAATCCAAAATCCCCCCGCGCCGGGCGAACTGCCCCGGGCCCTCCACCTGCTCCGCCCTGGCATAGCCCGCCTGCAAAAGTTTTAAAGTTAGTTCTTCAATCGAAATAACGGCTCCGGCTGCCAACCGAAAGCTTTTGGCCCGCAGGGTTTCCGGGGGCACGGTGCGCTGCATGGCGGCTTCCACGGAACACACTAGTACGTCGCAACGCCGACTTATCATAGCATCCAGCGCAGCCAATCTTCGGTGCTCGTATTCCCGCGAGCGGCTTTCGCCGGGCCGCAGCGCCAGGTCCCGCGCGGGGTAAAGCGCCGCCTTAACGCCGAAGGCCAGCAGGTCGTCCCGCAAACGCGCGGCCTGCAGCTCGTCCGGCATCACGGCGATGGCCCGTTGTGGCAGGCTTTCGCATAGCGCCGCGATTACGTGCGCCTTATGTACGGGAGACAGCCCAAGAACACCCATGGGCAGCCTGTGCCCACGGATGTCCGTCAGAATGGTATGCAGCTCGGGAGATTCCTGCAATAAAGCAGAAAAGCACGACATTTGTTAGACCTTAGATATTAGATATTAGACGTTGGATATTCAATCTTTCGTGGCTTCAAAAAGACCTTTGGCAAGCCCCGCGATGCCCTGGATCTCGCTGGGAATGATGATTTTCGTGGCCTTGCCGTCGGCTGCTTTCGCGAATGCTTCCAGGCTTTGCAGCGTGAGGTAGCCCTCGTTGGGGTTCGCGGCGTTGATGAGCCGGATGGCTTCCGCGCGGGCGCGCTGCACATTGAGGATGGCCTCGGCCTCGCCCTCCGCCGTGCGGATGCGCACTTGCTTTTCGGCCTCGGCGCGGAGGATCGCGGCGTCCTTGTGGCCCTCGGCCTCGGTGATTTCCTTTGCCTTTTCGCCTTCCGCGGTCAGAATCTTGCTGGCCTTTTCGCCTTCCGCGCGCAGGATCGCCTCGCGGCGCATACGTTCGGCTTTCATCTGCTTTTCCATGGCGTCCTGAATCTCGCGCGGCGGCTCAATGTTCTTGAGCTCCACGCGGCCCACCTTTATGCCCCAGGGGTCGGTGGCTTCGTCGAGTACCGCGCGCATTTTCGCGTTGATGGTATCGCGGCTGGTCAGGGTCTGGTCGAGCTCCAGGTCGCCGATGATATTGCGCAGCGTGGTCGCGGTAAGATTTTCGATGGCGCCCACCGGGTTTTCCACGCCGTAGGCGTAGAGCTTCGGGTCGGTGATCTGGTAAAACACGATGGAGTCGATGCGAATGGTGACGTTGTCCTTCGTGATCACGGGCTGGGGCGGGAAGTCCGCCACTTTTTCCTTGAGGGAAACCTGCTTGGAAATCCGGTCAACAAACGGGATTTTTAGGTGCAGGCCGGTCTCCCAGGTTTCTTTGTAGGCGCCCAGGCGCTCCACGACATAGGCGTAGGACTGGGGCACGATGCGAATGTTGGCGATGGCAATGAGAACGCCGATGACAATGACAATGCCCAATACAATAATGACTTCCATATGCTTATTTCCTTTCTAAATGTACAATTTATAATGTAGGAATTTAACCTGCGATTTGCTCGACAATGAGCTTCGCGCCCTGGATTTCCAGGGTACGCACCGTTTCACCGGCGGGTACGACAGAGCCGTCCGCCGTGCGCGCGGACCAAAGCTGCCCTTCCACCTTGATTTGCCCGGTGCCCTTTGTGTTGTCGATGTCCTCGAGCACGAGCGCTTCCCTGCCCACATAGCGGTCGGCGTTGGTGGGCTCCTTTTTGCCGCGCAGTTTTTTCGCCAATGGGCGCGTGGCCAAAAGCGCCGCCACCGTTACCGCGAGGAACAGCACGATTTGCAGCCATATCTCCGCGCCGAACAGGTCCGCCAGCAGCGCCACCAGCGCGCCTAAGGCAAACCAGATGGAAAATAGCTGTAGCGACAGCGATTCCAGCACAAGGCAGGCAATCATCAATGCCAGCCAAATGATCCAAGTATGTTCCATTTTCAGCCCTCCTTTTATTTAACTAATTTCATTGTAACAGATATGCTGCAAGATTGCAAGGAAATTTTCGCGGGCGCGTATCATTGATGCATATGCGGCGCGTGCACCCAATATTCGCCGCAGTCGGGCGTCCGTTCCAAAAAACCGTATTCGATGAGATAGCGCCGCAGGGTGACGTGGTCCTCCGGGTAAATGCCCTTGAGGATTCGATTGACCTCCGGCTCGGGGTAGCGCCTGCCCGCCTCGAACTGTTTGACGATCACCCGCAGGATGACCAGCTTCTTTTTTTCTTTCGGCGGGAAACTGATGAGCCGCGGCGGTTCCAGGCTGCTGAAGAACGTGTCGATTATTTTTTGCGATTCCTCGGCAGTGACCATGTAGCGTTCATCCACCATGGTGGCGCCTGCGTGGATTTGCGGCTCGTCTTTGTGCGCGGCGTGTTCTTCCAGCAGCGTGAACAGCGCGAAGAACGCTTTTGCCTGGCGCGCTTTTTCCCGCAGATGAAAGCGCTGGTAACGCACCGTGGCGGCGTTGACGCCCAGCCGCGCGGCAATTTCCTGGTCGGGCGTCCCGGCATAGAAAAAGGAGAGCATTTGGCTTTGCCCCTCGGTGAGCCCCGTGCTTTTTTTGCCGCCCGCAAGCAGCGCCTCGAACACCGAGCCGTGCGTCTGCTCCATGTGCAGCGCCGCCGCCGTCGGCGCGTCCACCAAGCGCGCCTCGCAGGGATAAATTTCGCCTCCGCTGAACTCCTGCCCGCAAAACAGGCACCGATACGTGTTTTCCGTCAGGGTATACCCCCGCAGAAGATCCTCCAATGAGATTCCGAAACCAGGCATCGCAAACAACTCCTTCCATACACACCTGTTATCACTAACATTATATCATGTTGTTTGCGAATTGTCAAGTAAAATATTAAAATAATTTGCGGCCTCCGGAATTTTTTTCGCGATATCGGCAAGGGAGGAAATTTGGGCGAAGTACGCGAGCGTTTCGCATTCGGCTGCCGGGATATGCCGCGACATATGCACCAGGCCATAATCCGCGTGCGCCGGCGTGTAAGCCAGGCGCAAAAGATCGACCAAGGGCTCCAGCACATAGCGATTGTAATAGGCGTAAGCCTCCAGATAAAGCCCGCGCTCCACATACTTCATGGCCCTCGCGTGCTGCGTTCTGCGGTACTTCGCTTCCTCCAGCCTCACCTGATTCTCATGGATATAATCGGTGGGATTCAGAGGCCTATATTTTATTACGCCACTTTTGTCAAATAAAACATGCGCGGCTTCGATTGTATCGCCTTCCACAAAAGCGATTTCGCGGCTGTGCAGCTGCCAGCAGAAATCGATCAGCAGATACTCGCCCGTGCCCGCAAGATGATAGATCCGTTGCCGGATCTGCGGGTGCCCGTGCCGCATGACATATTTGTAATCAATGGTTGCAAGCGACGCAAGGGCCTCTTCCACGGCGTCAAATGCTTCTTGCTCACACGCGTCCTCAATATCGGCCCAAAAGTCGATGTCGCTGTATTCGTCAACTGCATTATTTGCGTCCGCGCCTTCCAGCCACAGCGCATGGACATATGGCAGCGGCTCCAACGCGTCCCGCATGCAAGAAATAATCATGTTTCTGTCAATCATCAACTCCATCGATCCTCCCAAGCGCCTCTTTAAAACTCAGTTCCTGCCTGATTTTCACGGCATGGCCCGGCTCGCGGCCGCATACGGCGAGAAAGTCGCAGTATTCGCAGGGGCCTTTTGCCAGGTTTATGCTGTCTTTCTTGCGATAAAGCGGCAGTGCCGGGATTTCACCCGCACGCAGCGCCGTGACTTCCTCCGCGAGAATTTTATCTGCCGCCTTTCTCAATCTTCCCAGTTGCGCGAGGGAAAGCAGGTTGCCCGCCCGGCCCAGCTTTGCCGGCAAAAAGAGGCCCGCGCCGCTCTCCTCCATGGCGCATAGGACGTCGTCGTCCTCCAGGACGAAGCCCGCCGCCCGCGCCTGCTTTTGCTTTTCTATTGCAATTTCTTCGTTTGAAAGCCGCCGGTCCTTCACGGCAAGCACTTTGTCGCTCACCTGTGTATATAATACCCCGGCAGGTTCGCCATAAGATTCACCGCTGCCCCAGATCGCGAATAAGTATACCAACATTTGCAGGTTCAGGCCATCGAAAATATCCCCCAGCGAAAAACCCTTGCTGCCGGATTTGTAGTCCACCACGCGGAAATAAGTTTGGCCGTTCACTTCGGCGCAGTCCACCCGGTCCGCCTTGCCGCCAAGATACAGCGTGCTCCCGTCCGGCAGGGCGATTTGGTGCGGCTGCACCGCCTGATCCCGGTTGATGCTCAGCTCAAACGCCACGGGCCGGAAGCGGCTCACGCTGAGTTCCGCCAATAGACGACCCAGCACTTGTGCGCAGATATCTCGCAGCCTTCTATAAAGATATGTTACCCTCGCGGGCAGACCCTCAATCGATAAGCGCCGCGCGGCGTAATCGTCGAGTATATTGTCTACGGCGGCGTTTCGCTCTTCCTTGCTCATATTCAGCAGCGCATCCGCTCCGTGGGTCTTGAAGAGCGTCTCCAGGAACATATGCAGGATATTTCCCCGCAAAAGGGGATCGAAATCCGCTGTTTTGCGCGGCAAGAGCTTTAGATGGTACTTGCAGAAATATTGGAACGGGCACCTGGCATAGATCTCCGCTCGGGAGGGCGAAAACTGCGCGACCACTTTGGACAACCCCGCTGCCTCCGGGTCATGGATTTTGATGGTGTCCAGTTTTTCGCTGGCCGCGCGCTCCAATGCCGCGAGCTTGGGCGCGTACTCCTCTTTGGACTGGAAATATGCCAGCAAGGCATAATACAATTCGCTTTTCTTGGGGTATTCGCTGCACAGCAGGCCAAATCCCGCGTGCTCGCCCTCCAGATGGGCCAGCGGCGGCATTAGCCGGGTGTCCCGCAAATCGATAAGCGGGAAGCGCTCGCGCAGCCAGCGCACCGTGGGGGATGGCCGCAACTCATCCCCGGCGGCACTTCGTAACGCCCAACTGCAAAGGAGCCGCCGCCGCCCGGCGCACAGTGTCCGGTAAACCATCAGGCGCTCCATGGCGAGCCGCTGCGGGGCCAGGTCCTGCATGGCAAAGCCCGCATCTATTAGTATTTGCCGGTCCTGGTCCGTAATCAGCCCGTCCGTACCTGGCGTTTTGGGAAACACGCCGTCGTTCAAGCCCAACACGAACACAATCTTCGGGTTCTGTGGCCGTACGCGTTCCGCCGCGCCGAATGTGACGGCGTCCAGGCTCTGTGGCAATTCGCCCAGCGTCTGCGTGGAAAGCAGCAGCTGGAACAGTGCCCGGAACCGCCGCGCCCCGCAATACGCACCTTCCAGGGCATGGGCCATTTGGTCAAGCATATGCATGCATAAATCCCATACCCGGCCTAGCTCCATGACCTCCACAGCCTGCCCATTGGCTTGGAGTTCTTCTCTCAATTGCCCCAGCGCGGCCGGCACATGGATGGCCTGCAAAAATTCGTCCAGCGCCGCCGCCCCGGTAATCCCGGTGCAATCCCGCAAATCTTCTCTTAGCTTCGCAAGTGGCGTTAGCGCTCTCTCTTTTAATATATTCAGCTGCTCCAGCCGCGCTTCCGAGCTCTCATTTTCCACCTGATGCAGTCCCTGGGGATGCGCCGTCCATGGCCGCAGCCAGGCGTCGCCCCGCACGCGCCACAGCAGCGCGTAGTTTTCCAGCGAGGCAACGTCTTCTTCCCGCATGCCGGTCAATCCGGATTTTAAATAGCACATCATGGCCTCGCAGCCGAAGCCCTCGGCGGCGATTTCCAGCGCCGCCCCCGCCAGCCGCATCAGGGGCTGCGCCGCCACGGGCTGCCGCGCGTCCTCGAACATGGGGATCCCCGCCCGGCGTAGCGCCGCGCAAAACGGCTGCCGGTATGCCGCGGCGTCCCGGGCCAGCACAGCGAAATCCCGGCAGCGCAGGGACGTGTCCTTGCGTAATATTCTTACGATGCGCCGCGCGGCGTACGCACACTCGGCCTCAACATCTTCGCACGCGCAAAGGGAGATATCTTCCGTCGCTTCATGAAATACCAGCGGTTCTTCCCGCAGAAATGCCTGTTCCAGATGCGCCAGAACCGTGGATTGATATCGGGGGGGAGGAGCCGGGAGGCACACCGGCGCCGCTCGCGATACACCCGCCTCTTTGGCAAGATGGATCAGCGCCGCTGCCGTGCGCTGGGTATGCGCAAATACGCCCGTATCGTCGTCCGCAGGCAGCGCGTCCGCGCACAGGGTCACATATACATCCTGCGCATGCTCCAGCAAATATTTTATGACGTTCAGCTCGGCGCAGGTAAACCCATGGAAGGCGTCCACCGCGATGGTTTTTCCAGCGAAGATGGCGCTGCCCTCCGGCTTCGTCAGATTTTCGTATAACGTCTGCAATGGGTCACAGGAGCCAAAGCGTTCGGACAATATCGCGTCATATGCCTGCAAAATCAACGCAAACTCCATTGTTTTTGCCTGGCCCAAGCGTCTTGAAGTTCGGTGCAGTTCAGCGGGCTGCCCCGCCGCGGCGTTCAGTTCCCGGCGCAGCTGCAGCAGGCTTGGCACCATGCGTTCGTCCGCGCGCGTGAAAAAAGAAAGCTTGTCCCGCATGGCTTCCAGCGCAAGGCTCATGCATAAGGCCTGCGCGGCGTCGCCCGCCTCGCGCCTGCCGCTGCCGCCAAGCTCCCGGAACACCGCGTTGGCCAGCCGCGTGAAACTCAGCACTTCAACGCGCTGCGCATCCAATTCGCCAAGCAGTTCCAGAATCGCTCGCTCGTGAAAAAAAGAGTCCTGCTCGGGCACCAATAAAATCAGGCCGTCGCGGCCGTCCTTCGCAAAATTCCCAAGCAGATCATGCAAATATGTAGTTTTCCCCGCGCCCGCCCGGCCCAATATCAAGTGCAGCATCTAATTCTCAATTCTCCAAAAATTCCTGCCGTCGGAGCCAAAGACCACCGTGCCCTCCGTGTCTGTACGATATATCATGACGCCCATATCCCGGCAGCGCTGCAGCACATCAGCGTGGGGGTGCCCGTATGTATTGTCCGAGCCGCTGGATATCGCGATCACTTGCGGACCGGCGGCATCCAAAAACGCCTTTGTGCTGGATGTTTTGCTGCCATGGTGCCCGGCGCTGAGCAGCGTGGCCCGCAAATCCGCGCCCCAGTGCTTGACCAACTGGCCCTCCACGCCCCGCTCGGCGTCGCCCGTAAGCAAAACGGCCACATTCCCATACGCCACCCGCACAATCACGGAATCGTTGTTATAATTCCGGCCGTCTTCTTTCAGCGGCCCGAGGATGGTGCATGTCGCCTGCCCAAGCATATATTCCGTGCCCGGCCTGGCGAAATTCGCTGCCGTGCCCTTCTGCTTGAGCCTGCCCACCACCTGCAAAAACCGTTCGTAGGTGCGCGTGGTGGGCGTGTTTTCCGCCGAAAACCGCGGTGCTATCACCGTGCCCACCGGGAACGCCTCCATTATTCCATACGCCAGCCCGCCCATGTGATCGCTGTGCGGGTGCGTGGCGATAACGATGTCCAGCCGCCGCACGCCCTGGTTTTTCAGGTATTTTACCACGCGGTCCTCGTTGCCGCGCTCGCCGCCGTCGATGAGCATGTGCCTGCCGTCTGCCGAGATCAGCGTGCAGTCGCCCTGGCCGACGTCGATGAAATGCACGGCAAAGTCGGCGTTGGCCGCGCCAGGCGGGGTTTCCCATAGGCCATTGCCAAGCAAAGCGGGGAAGAAATACACCAGTAGCAGGGCGAGGGCGGCGATGGCGAGGAGGATGAGGAGGGTGGTGCGGTTAGTTTTCTTGGGTGGGTTGTTGGGCATAATATGCCTCCCTCAAGGCTTTGTATTTGGCTTCCACTTGAGCTTGTGCATGTTTAAAGTTTTCTTCCCTTTCTGCCCTTTGACGTGCATATTCAGTTCGAATTGAGGGGTTTAGATTATCTAGCTCAATATTTACTGCTCCTAAAAGTTGATCTAAATCTTCAATATCATAGAGCTCAACCCCCTCTAAATCAGCCATGTCTAGTGAAGCGCCCCTTAGGTCTGCACCTGTGATGTCAGAATATCGAAGATTTGCGCTGAAAAGACTGGCTACATATAAATTAGAAGCATTGAGTTCAGTTTCTTGCAGATTTGCATTATTTAATGCAGTTCTTTGTAAATTTATTCCCCATAGTTGTGATTTTTCAAAACTTGAATGAATAAGAGAAGCTTCTTGCAAATTAGCTTCGTGTGCCCCACTTTGAACACCAAACACACAGCCTTGAAAGCTAGCGTAGGAAAGATTTGCCCCCTGTAGACTTATTCCTTCAAAATTTAGATTATCGGCCTTAAGATATGATAATTCTACTGAGATTTGCGATTCCTCATAAAAAAGAGAAACAATTTCACACGCAATAAAGACATCCTCATTAGGTCGAGCTAAATCATAGGTTGCCCTGGGTGGCAATAATAGCTCACTATTTTCAATGCCTTCACGAATAAAGGGACCAAGAATTCGAACGATATCTTGTTGTTGTTGAGGTTCTTCTAATCCTAATTTTTTTAGTTCAAATAATGCACCCATACGAATGGCTAGTGAGTCATCTTTTAGGTGCCCAATGGCACTGGTAAAACGGTTGCTTCTGGCAGTATCCCGTTGTGTTCTGGCAGACATATAAGAAAGAACAATACCAGACACAGCAACAATAGCCGTGACAAGACTGACCAATACCTGAATGGTCGGCTGTAGCGATTTTCTCTCTTTTTTCTTCTTTGCCTTCACGAACACGATATTCGGCACAGGTTCTTCGGGCAACGGCTGGGTTTCTTCAACAATCTCTTCCACATCAATTCCCCCTACCCACTATAATTCGGCGCCTCCTTCGTAATAAACACATCATGCGGATGGCTTTCTATGAGCCCCGCGTTCGTGATCCGCACAAACTGCGCCTTGGTTTGCAGCTCGCGTATCGTCCTGCACCCGGTGTACCCCATGCCGCTGCGCAACCCGCCCAGCATCTGGAAAATCGTGTCGGCGAGTGGGCCCTTATACGGCACGCGGCCCTCCACACCTTCAGGGACTAACTTGCGCCCGTCCTCCTGGAAATAACGGTCCGAGCTGCCGCACGCCTGCGCCATGGCCCCGATGGACCCCATGCCGCGATATACTTTAAACTGCCTGCCTTGATAAATCTCAGTGTCTCCGGGGGATTCTTCGCACCCGGCCACCAGCGACCCCACCATGACCACGTTCGCGCCCGCGGCCAGGGCTTTCACTATCTCGCCGGAATACTTGATGCCGCCGTCCGCGACGACCGGCACGCCGTAGCCCGCCGCTGCGTTCGCCGCGTCGTAGATCGCGGTGATTTGCGGCACGCCGATGCCCGCGACGACCCTTGTTGTACAAATCGATCCTGGCCCAATTCCAACTTTTATGGTATCAGCTCCTGCCGCGATCAACGCTTTCGCGCCTTCGGCTGTCGCGACGTTCCCCGCGATCATGGTGATATCCGGGAACGCGGCTTTGACTTTCTCCACGGCGTTCAGGATGTTTCTGCTGTGCCCATGGGCGCTGTCGAGGACGAAAGCGTCTACGTCGTGAGCCGCCAGGGCCGCCGCGCGTTCGAGCACATCGCCCGTGGCCCCCAGCGCCGCCGCGCAAAGCAGCCGCCCGCCTACATCCCTCGCGGAATGCGGGTAGCGGCTGATCTTCTCGATGTCTTTGATTGTAATAAGCCCTTTGAGCATGCCATTCTCGTCCACGATGGGCAGTTTTTCGATTTTGTGCGCCATGAGGATCTGCTTGGCCTGTTCCAAGGTCGTGCCCACGGGTCCTGTCACCAGGTTTTTTTTGGTCATCACTTCATCAATTGACTTGGTGAAGTCCTCCAGGAAGCGCAGGTCCCGGTTGGTAATGATGCCCACAAGCCTGCCAGTGCTGTCCACGATGGGCACGCCGGAAATCTTGAAACGCCCCATGAGCTGGTCGGCCTCGCGCACGCTGTGTTCGGGGGAGAGGAAAAACGGGTTGACGATCACGCCGTTTTCGCTGCGCTTTACTTTGTCGACCTCGTCGGCCTGCTCCTGGATGGTCATGCTCTTGTGGATGACCCCTATGCCGCCTTCTCTCGCGATGGCAATTGCCATGCGGGCTTCCGTCACGGTGTCCATGGCCGCCGTCATGATGGGCGCGTTGAGCCGGATGCTGTGGCTCAGCTGCGTGCCGATGTTCGCGTCCTTGGGCAGGAAATCGCTTTCCCCAGGCACCAGCAGCACGTCGTCGAAGGTCAGCCCCTCTTTTTTAAATCGATTGGCCGTGTTGATCAGTTCCATGAAAAAATTCCCCCTTATAGCTTTCTTGTTATTATATCAAATATAGTTTGGCTTTGCAAGACTTCCTGCAAAAAAAAAATTAGCAAGCTGCCTTCAGCTGCGCCACAGGCGACTAAAACCCTAACGCCCGAAGCTGTTACACTCCGGGCGTTAGGGTTGAAGGGTTTGTATGAAGCAAAATGGAGAAAGCTAAGGGTGAGCAAGAACTATCATAAATCCAAGTGAAAGAATGCAACCTTTCCCCTGGCCATTACCATTATATCACTGCTTTTCATATTTGTCAAGCGTTATTTTTGGATAAATAAAAATATTATGTGAATTTTTACTCAAGGGCCGCTTACAGGGGCTGCATATTGACCTCCATCAACTCCAGATATCCCCTTGCCGGCAAGAAAATCGTTCTTGGACATATTATGGCGGCGCATGCCTCCGTTTCCTCGGCGCAGCCCAGGAACGCGGCAAATCACGGTTGAGGAATAAAAGGCAAAGAAAAAATCAAACAGCCATCGCTTGACATCATCCGTCTTTATGTTATAATAATACAAACAAAGCCACATAAGCAAGGGGACTGTTATGCCATCTACACCTAAAAAAAATATCCGCAATTTTTCCATCATTGCCCATATCGACCACGGGAAATCCACCCTGGCCGACCGCCTGCTGGAGCTCACCCAAACCGTCGCCCGGCGGGACATGACCGCCCAGCTGCTGGACAACATGGACCTCGAGCGTGAGCGGGGGATCACCATCAAGGCCCACGCGGTCACGCTTTATTATGAGGCGGATGACGGCGGGACCTACGAACTCAACCTCATCGATACCCCCGGGCATGTGGATTTCAATTACGAGGTTTCTCGCTCTCTCGCCGCGTGCGAAGGGGCGATCCTGGTTGTGGACGCGAGCCAGGGGATTGAGGCGCAGACCCTGGCCAATACCTATCTTGCCTTAGATCATGATTTGGAGCTTGTGCCGGTGATCAACAAGATTGACCTTCCTGCGGCTGAACCAGATAGAGTTGCTGCTGAGGTCGAAGAAATCATTGGCTTGGATTGCAGCGAAGCCCCCCGTGTCAGCGCCAAAACGGGGGAGAATATTGAGGCCGTGCTTCGGCGCGTGGTGCGGGATATCCCACCGCCGGAAGCCGACGACGATCTGCCTCTGCGCGCGTTGATTTTCGATTCGACTTACGACGCGTATAAAGGCGTAATTGTGTATGTCCGCGTGGTGGAGGGAACCTTGCGCGTTGGCGAAACCATGAAGATGTTCGCTTCCGGCGCGGAATACAATGTCGTCGAAGTGGGCCGTATGCGCGCCACCCACATGGAACCCTGCGAAGTGCTTTCGGCGGGGGAGGTGGGCTATATCACGGCCTCCATCAAAACAGTCAAAGACGCATGCGTGGGCGACACCGTGACGAAAAAAGAGCGTCCGGCCAAAGAACCGCTGCCGGGCTACCGATCCGTGCTGCCTATGGTCTTCTGCGGCGTGTATCCCGCCGACGGCGCGGAATATGAAAACCTGCGGGAATCCCTGGAAAAGCTCCAGCTCAACGACGCGGCGCTTTCCTATGAACCGGAGACTTCCGGCGCGCTGGGCTTCGGCTTCCGATGCGGCTTTCTTGGCCTCTTGCATCTCGAGATCGTGCAGGAGCGCCTGGAGCGGGAATACGACCTGGACTTGGTCACCACGGTGCCCAGCGTTATCTATCACTTTAAGCTGAATGATGGCGCCACCCTGGAAATCGACAACCCCACTCACTACCCGGATCCCATGCTGATTGCCTCCAGCGAGGAGCCATTCACCAATGCGCATATTTACGCGCCTTCGGAGTATGTGGGCACCATCATGGAGCTTTGCCAGGACCGGCGCGGCGTGTTCAAAGACATGACCTATGTGACCTCCGACCGGGTGGATATCCATTACGAGCTGCCTTTAAACGAGATCATTTACGACTTTTTTGACAGCTTGAAATCCCGCACGCGGGGATATGCTTCCTTCGACTACGAATTCCTGGAATACCGGGCCTCGAAGCTGCAAAAGCTGGATGTGCTGCTCAATGGCGATGTTGTGGACGCCCTTTCGTTTATCGTCCACGCGGACAAAGCGCCCGCGCGTGCCCGCAGAATCGCCGAAAAGCTCAAGGAGCATATTCCGAGGCAGATGTTCGAAATTCCGGTGCAGGTGGCGGTGGGCGCGAAGGTCATCGCCAGGGAGACAGTAAAGGCCATGCGCAAGGATGTGCTTGCCAAGTGCTATGGCGGCGACATCACGCGCAAGAAAAAGCTGTTGGAAAAGCAGAAGGAAGGCAAGAAGCGCATGCGGCAGTTTGGGTCGGTCGAGGTGCCGCAGGAGGCGTTTATGGCGGTGCTGAAGTTGGAGGATTAACTTCGAAAGGACGATATGCATGAAAAAGAAATTACTCATCATTATCCCACTGGCCTTGATTATTATCTGCGCCGGTGCACTTGGCATTTACTACATGATCGAAGGCTATGGCGGGCTGGTGAGTTTATTTGCTTCCATTGACAGAACAGACATGATGTAGGCGGAGGTGTACCGGCACCCGGACGATACAACGCTGCCTTATCGTATCTATGTTCCGGAGGATTACGACGCGGCGGAAAAGTATCCGCTTGTGCTGTTCCTGCACGGCTCTGGCGAACGCGGCGACGACAACCGCGCGCAGACAAAAAAAAACACCGTTATGCAAACGCTGCTCAATGAAGAAAACCTCGCGAAGTACCCCTGCGTCGTCCTCGCGCCCCAGTGCCCGGAAGATCTATGGTGGGCAGGTGACGATGATGATAACACAGGCGAGCTTATGGGCCTACTGGAACAAACGAAGGCCGCCTATTCCATCGACGACAACCGCGTTTACATTACAGGCATTTCAATGGGTGGCTACGGAACCTGGGGCATGCTCACGGCCTATCCGGATTATTTCGCGGCGGCGGTGCCCGTTTGCGGCGGGTGGGAGCCGGAAGACGCGTCGCTATTCAAGCATGTTCCCATCTGGGCGTTCCATGGCGCGCGGGACAAAGCCGTGCGGCCGGAAAATTCCCGCGATATGGTGAAGGCCCTGGAACTGACGGGCGGCAATGTGAGATACACGGAATATCCCAAGGAAAAGCACCAGAGCTGGGAAAAGGCCTGGCGCGAGCCTGAGCTGTTCGAGTGGATGTTTGCGCAGGTAAGATAATATAATTGGCCCCGGTAGCAGTACAGCTACCGGGGCAATTTGTGATACTTAATATTACGCGTTCGCCTTCTTCATCGCCCTCTCCAGCCATATCGCCGCAATGTCAATCGCGTTATACAGCCCGCGCCGCTCGCACCGCTGCTGGATGCGCTCCAGCGGGCCGATGTCTTCGTCCGTGCTCATCAGCGCGACGATGACTTTGTCCGCCGCCTGCAAATCGCCAACGGCCTTCGTCGTGGAAATCTTGAGCATCACCACGAAGGGGTCGGCCAGGCTCCCGTAATAGATGGTATCGCCGCAGCGCACGAGGGGTCGCCCCTTGTACATCCAAAAGGGGTTCTCGGCTGCCACTGGGGCGGCCTTGGTTTTGGTTTCGGCCATGGGCTATTGCTCTTCTTTCTGTATATAGTCGCGCACCAGCACCTGCAGCAGCTCGTCACGGTCAATCCGGCGAACCAGGCTGCGGGCGTTGTTGTGGGTGGTGATATAGGTCGGGTCTTCCGAGAGGATATAGCCGACAATCTGGCTGATGGGGTTGAGTCCCCGTTCCGCCAGCGCGCTGTGGACTTCCAGAAGGATTTTGCGCATTTCCTCCTCGGGATCCTTGCGGATATTGAATTGAATCGTGGTTTGGCTGTTCAAGCGATCCCCTCCCATTTGGTAACTCATCGTTATTATACACGATTCAGAGAAGGATTTCAAGCCCAAATGCGGGATTCATCAAAATTTAATTAGTTGCCGCCTTCTCCGCGAACACCAGGTACATCGTCGCCAGCAGCAGGTAGGGCAGAGGGACGAACACGCCGGGGTTCACCAGGGACATCATTTCCAGCCCCGCCCAGGAGAGAAACAGCGTCAGGTGGAAGTTCGAGCGGCGGCGCAGGAAAATCTTCAGGCGCACAAAATAATAATACGCGTAGGCCAGGGCGCCCATCATCCCCATGCTGCCGATGATCTGCAGCGGCGCGCAGTGGTACCAGCACAGGGCGAATTCCTTGGAGGGATGGATGTCGCGGTTGCCCATGTAGCCAAGGCCCGCGCCAAAGACGGGATGCGCCAGGAAGTCCTGTACAGCACGCTGGTAAAGCCCCACGCGCGCCTCGCCCTGCAAAGCGCCCTCGATGATCCTATGCATCATCGGCCAGAAAAAGCCGAAGAGCAACGGCAGCGCCGCAACCAGGAGGGCGGCCAACGCCCCGGCCAGCAACAGGTAGAACAAACGGCGGCGTTTGTCCGCCAGCAGCACGAACAGCACGCACATGGCAAGCTCCACCGTGCCGAACAACATGCCGCCCCGGGAGCCCGTGAGTAGGATCGCCAGATACATCAACAGCGCCGAGAGCAGGCACGCGGGCTTGCGGAAGGCTTTATAGAACGGGAAGGGGAGCGCCAGCATCAGGTAGGTGGACACATTGTTGCGCCACTGGAAGGCGAGAATCTGCCGGTGCTCCAGCACCTGCGGTAGGTTGGCTAAGTAATGGTGGAATACCATAAACGCGGCGAACAGGCCGACCATGACCATGACGTTCGAGATAAATACGGGCAACTGACCGGTATCATCTTTCTTCACGGCCATGGAAAGGAACAGGTACGCCGCCAGCATGCCGACGCCCAGCGCGCCCACATGGTACAGCGACACGCCCGCGAAATATTCTTTTGCTGAAATAAACCCCAGCCCGCCCAATGTGCAGGCGACGGCCACGCCGATCAATGCCCATGTGGCTTTGCCGCGCACGAGCTTTTTGCCCCGTTGGTAAGCCCATAGATGGAAGCCCACTGCCGCCGCCGCAAAAACGGCGATCCACCAAAAGCGCGAAAATCGGACGTAGGCGATATTGTTGTCGCTTTTGACCAGGAACAGCGTGGCGAGTACAAAAGGCGCCATGGTGGCGAGGATATCGTCGCATGCCACAAGAATGATCAAAAACAGCGCCGCGAACAAAAACAGCCCGGCCACCTGCGCGTTGAACACTACTACGAGGGCGGCGGCGCA
>Ga0123356_10001367_pt1 | contig 26984 bp, 21 predicted proteins | sample TergutEmb28metaG_2_FD_92546 | JGI IMG/M metagenome (GOLD analysis project Ga0123356, IMG submission 92546) | Embiratermes neotenicus P3 segment gut microbial communities from Petit-Saut dam, French Guiana - Emb289 P3 | ecosystem: Host-associated > Arthropoda: Insects > Digestive system > Gut ...
ACCATATCTGTCTACTGCTTAATCCGTAATCCCGCCCACCGGGCGGCGTACGGGCGGGGGGCGCGGGCGCGCGCAGCGCGGGGGCGTAAAAAAGACAGACGGAAAAATGGGGAAACTCAAATAAAATCTATATTATTTACACATAACAATATATATGTTAAACTGACCTATATAAAAATGTAAAGTAGGTAAAGTTATATGCCAAGTTACAAAAACGTTTTCGATGGACTGATTGATTCAGCAATATCATATGATACCGTTAATGCCCGAGAGGTTTATGAAACAGTGTTTCATAAGGATTATCAAGGTAAATGCGAAGCTGTGCTGAGCCTTGGTAATGGTTATATGGGTGTCCGTTCATCTCTCGAAGAAAACTATACCGGGCAAACAAGAGGTTTGTTCGTAGCAGGCACATTTAACCGTTTTGACGAGGCAGAGGTTTCCGAGCTTCCGAATGCTGCCGATATGATAGCAATGGACATACGCCTCCGTGGTGAAGAATTTAACCTTGAAAAAGGAGAAACATCCTACTACCAAAGAAGCCTTGATTTAATAACAGGCACATTAAACAGGGATGTTACATGGAAAAGCCTTAAAGGAATAACAACGAAATTTAATTTCAGCCGCTTTGTATCAATGGCAGAGCTTCATACCATAGGACAAAAAGTTGCAATTACACCGGATACGGACACGGAAATTCTATTCAGAACCGGAATAGACGGCACAATGACCAATACCGGTACACAGCATTTTTCCGAAGGCGAAAAACGTTTCTATGAAAAGAAATACATGCAATATGTGCAGACAACAGGTCAAAGTAAAATTAACTTTGTTTTAACCTGCGGAATAAATGTAACACTAAACGGAAAACCGGTTGAAGCCGAACCGTTTATAGCAATGGACAGACGCAAGCTGTTTTCTGTTTATACAATCCCCGTCAAAAAAGGTGAAACCCTGGAAGTTACTAAAATATCATATGTTACAACCTCTCACGACTTGGAATATATGGATAAAGACGTTAAAGAAATCCAGGAATTAAGCCTTGGCAAGCTTAAAGAGCAGTATGCAAAAGGATTTGAAGCCCTACATTCCGAAAGCATTAAAAAGTGGGATGAGCTTGTTTGGGGGAACATTCCGGTTACTATTGAGTCCGAGGACAACTTTTATCAGCTCGCAATGAGGTTTGCACAGTATCATTTGCAAATAATGACTCCCGCGCACGATGCGAGAATGAGCATTGCGGCAAAAGGCTTATCAGGTGAAGGGTACAAAGGGCATACATTTTGGGACAATGAGATTTTTACATTACCTTACTTCATTTTCACGCAGCCCGAAGTTGCACGAAGTCTTTGCAAGTACCGGTTTTTATCTCTTCCCGGAGCGCATCAGAAAGCAAAAACCAACGGATATAAAGGAGCTATGTATCCATGGGAGTCAGCCGGACTGAGTGACGGTGAAGTGACACCTGTTTGGGGAGCAGCAGACATAGTAACAGGAGAGCGGATAAAAATCTGGTCGGGCTTTATTCAACAGCATATTTCATCCGACGTTGTATTTGGAATCTGGCAGTATTATATGGTAACCGGTGACAAAGAATTTATGTCAAAATACGGTTATGAGATTATTTTTGATACTGCAAGCTTTTGGATTTCACGTCTTGAATATGATGAAAGCGATTCGTTATATCATATTAACGGTGTTATGGGACCCGATGAATATAAAGAGCATGTAGATGATAATGCATTTACAAACTATATGGCACATTGGAATATTTCCAAAGCGATAGAATTTTATAACATACTTAAAGAAGAAGATAGTGAGATATTTAAGCGGTTAAACTATAAACTTGACCTAATCGGACAGTACGAAAAATTCACCGAAGTAATAGACAAGATATATCTTCCGCAGCCGAGAAAAGAGGACCTGGTTCTTGCACAGGCAAAAAACTATCTTGAGCTTAAGGATATTGATCTTACAAAATATAAGAATCAAACTCATGTAGGAGAATTGTTCCGTGATTTTAATCTGGTTCAGGTTAATCAAATGCAGGTTTTAAAGCAAGCAGATGTTCTTATATTATTCCTGCTCCTTGAAAATCTTTTTTCACCCGAGGTAAAAAAAGCAAACTGGGACTATTATGAGCCGCGGACTTTGCATGATTCTTCTCTGTCGCTTTCGACTCATGTTGTTCTTGCAGCAGACATGGGAAACCAGAGCCTCGCAATGGAATTGTTTAAGCGTTGCATAAAAATAGACCTCGGAGAGAATATGAAAACCTCTGATGCCGGTATTCATACAGCTTCAATCGGCGGTATATGGCAGTCGGTGGTGCTTGGTTTCGGAGGGGTCAGAATGGTAGGCGGTAAGCTCAGAATATCACCGCTGCTGCCCGAAGCATGGAAGAAACTCAGCTTTTTTATCTATTGGAAAGGTCAAAAGCTCTCGGTTGAGATTATGAAAAACGAGCTATTTATTAAGAATCTCACAGGAAATGAACCGGTTACAGTCGAAATACACGGAGACGAAGTAACGTTTGATGATCAGCTGCGCAAAAACCTATAAAAGGTATAATATATTTATATTTAGAAAGGACGAAAAAATGAAAAAGATTAGCATTATCCTCGTATGCGCAATGCTGCTGTTTTCACTGGCAGCATGTGCTAGCAACGACAACCCCGGCACACCCCCACCCGCAGGAGGCGACGACAATCAGACGCAAACAGGCGGAAATGACACCAGTGGCGGCGGCGGAACAGATACTCCACCGGCTGCCGGAGTTATCGAAATAACTATCCCGCATTACAAAGTCGGTGCAAACGTAGGCGCATTATTTTTCCTGCCCCAAGTAGATCGTTTTAATGCAAAATATGAAGGTGTTTATAAAATTAACATCGAAGAGGTTCCGCAAGATGACTATGCTGACAAAATCCAACAGCTTGTTCAGCAAGGTATGGCTCCGGCTCTTATAGAGGGCGGACCGCAAACATGGCTTGAAGAAGTGGTAATCCCCGAAGGTATGTTTTATGACCTTAGCACATTTCTTGCAGGTGCACCGGATATAGCAGATTTTTTCCTTCCGGAGAATATCGCTCATAACTCCCGCTCCGGCAAGCTGTTTTCTTTGACATATCCGGTTGTTCGCCCGATGACGATTTTCTATAATGGCGATATGTTCAGCCCGTCAAAAAGTTTTGCTGAATTATCATGGGACGATGTTATCTCTGAGCTTGGCGACAATAAAATTGCATTTATGACATCCGAGAATGCATGGACAACAATGCTTACACTCAGCTCAATGATAGCTGCAGAACCGGGCGGTGCCGAACTTTTAACAAACGGCGTTGTAGATAAAATTACAGACTTCAGTCATCCTGCAATAGTAAACGCAATGACAAAACTCCAGACACTGCTCCAAAACCATGCATCATCAAATACAATCGGTGCAGCATATGCAGACGCAGCAAACTCGTTTATGTCAATGAACTCTGCACTCATAGCTAACGGCCCGTGGATGGTCGGTGACTTTATGCCGGATTCCGAAGATAAATGGTCTAACGGATTTAACGGCGACATGGTGCGCGGCGATGTTCTGCCGGGTAATGTAGGTCTTGCCAATGTTCTCGGATACGGCTGGTGGATTCCGTCAAGCGTTCCCCAAGAGCAAGCCGAAGCAGCATGGGCGTTTATTGCCTTTATGATGTCAGCGGATGAACTTGAACAATATATGCTCGCCGAAGGCGGCACAGCACCAAGAGTTCCGGTAAATGATGCTTTCCTTGCAGCTCGTGCGGATAACAGAATACTTGACGAACTTATTAATGCTGTAAACGCAAATACAATTTTTGCACCTGCATTTGCAGACGCAATACCAAGCTCGGTAGCAGACCCCGAATTCGGGAAATTGCTTCCAAAGCTGATCGACGGTTCACTCACGGCAGCAGAATTCTGTGATGAGCTTACAAGAATAGCTGCAGAAACAGCAAACTAACATCAAAGCACGTTGAAAATGGGGAGATTTATATCTCCCCATATTTCACAAAAGCTATTTTTATAAAGGGGGTCTGTGTATCGTGGATACTAAATCAAAACTGGGACGGCGTAATTTGCCGTGGGTTTTTATTTTTTTATTGCCTACATTAGTAATGTTTGCGATGTTCTATTTATGGCCCATAATTGAAGTGTTTTATACAAGCTTTACAAGATACCGGGGTTTCGGGTTGCATACTGCAGAGTGGCTTGGGTTTGCCAACTTTACCCGTTTATTTAATATGCAGAGCTTTTTAATTTCAATAACAAATATTGCATTATGGTCTGTCCTTGCAATTGTCTTGCATGTAAGCTTCGGTGTTGTCGTTGCGTTTATTTTTTACAGAGGAATTCCCGGCTGGAAATTCGCCAGAGCAGCATTTATGGTTCCGGTCGTAATATCCTCGGCTGCATGGGCGATGATATACCGTTTTATCTTTAACAATGATTTTGGACTGTTAAATAATATAATCCGTATATTCAATCCGGATTTTCAATTAAACTGGTTCTTTTCATCACCTGCTGCATTTTGGGCAATTACTTTTACATGGGTGTTTTATGCCGTAATTGTAACAATGGTTGTACTTGGAGATTTAATGGCTATCCCGTCGGACCTGCTCGAAGCCGCTTCCATAGACGGAGCATCTTCATGGCAGAAAACCTGGTTTATTAAGCTGCCGCTGTGCCGTTTTTCAATAGGTACGGGAGTAATTATGTCGGTTACATCCCGTATCTCAATGTATGAGGCGATAGCACTTACATCAAGAGGCGGTCCGGGTGACGATACAATGAGCCTTTCGCTGATATTGGTAAGAGCAATCTCGGATAATAATTTCGGTCTTGCCAATGCCACAGCGGTAATCATGTTTATTATGGGTATCTTAACCATGGTAATAGTAAACAAACTGTTCCGCATGAATGACAGTGTTTATTAAGGAGGCGGAAAAGTGATTAAGAAAACTATTTCAATGACATTTATGTATCTCGTTCTTATTTTTGTTGTGGTTGTATCCTTGTTTCCGCTTGTCTGGGTAGTTATGTCATCGTTTAAAACAAATGCGGATATACTCTCAAGTCCTTTTTCACTGCCGACTTCATTTGATTTTGAACCTTATCTGCAGGTTTTAAGTACGAATAACTTTCTTACGTTTGCAATAAACTCATTTACTATTGCGAGCATCGCAACAGTTGGTTCACTTTTAATGTACAGCATGGGTGCATATGTTATTGCAAAATATGACTTTTGGGGAAGAAACATTTTCTTTATAATCTTTGCTATGACACTGCTTGTACCCGGACACACAAAAACACAACCGATTTTTTCACTGGTTGCAAATCTTGGACTTTATGACACAAGGCAGGGACTAATCCTCGTATATCTGTCCGCCGGTCTTGCAATGTGTATGTTCCTTATGCGCAGTTCGTTTACCGCTATTCCGAAAGAGATAACAGAAGCAGCAACAATTGACGGAGCGGGGTTTATCCGCATATTTGCACAGCTCCATCTGCCGCTTGTTAAATCCGGTCTTGCTACAGCGGGTATCTTATTGTTTCTGGGTAATTGGAACGAATACTACTTTGCAATGCTACTGACGGCATCTGCAAGAAACAGGACACTGCCGTACGCACTTGCGTTCTTTAACGAAACATTTGCTTATAACTATACGCGAATGTTCGCTGCGTTGACGCTCGTAATAATACCGGGTATTCTTATATATATCATTACACAAGAACAGGTAAAAATGTCGCTGACTGCGGGAAGTGTAAAGGGATAATAATGCATAACAAAAAACGGCAGCGGGTTAAATCGTTGCCGTTTTGCGTTAGCCTGCCTTGGCTTGACAAGCATATTGTTTTGAGATATCTTAATTTACAAATGCGTGTATAACCGAATACGGAGGGGTGTCCGAGCGGCTTAAGGTGATTGATTCGAAATCAATTGTGCAGAAATGTACCGGGGGTTCAAATCCTCTCCCCTCCGCCAAATTTTTGTAAAGCCATCCTTTGGGGTGGCTTTGTTGTTGCAAGAGTTTATGGTTTTTCTTAAATAGAGTTTTACTTTGTAGTTAACTTTCATAAATTATGATATAATGATTACTGCGCAATCATAATATACAGATTTAAGTCCATTTGCTCCTTGCTAAAGCAAGAACCGCAAAAGATGACATTTATATCATGTAAACATGATATAATGATTACTGCGCAACTATATAGAAGAGATTATTACGAAAGAAGTGAAGTATAATACAAGCGATAATAAAAACCGATGATTTGATTTGTACGGGGTGTAACAGGTGTGTCAGGGGCTGTCCGATGGAGACGGCGAATATTACATATCTTGACAAGGCAGGGGATATAAAGGTTAAGGTCGACCATAGCCAGTGTATTGCCTGCGGATTATGCATCTACACATGTCATCACAATGCAAGATACTATACCGATGATACCGATAGATTCTTTAAAGATTTGGCATCGGGTATTCCCATATCCATTATTGCTGCACCGTCAATACAAGTAAATATCCCCGAATACAAAAGACTTTTTTCTTTCCTCAAAAAGAAAGGAGTCAAAGAAATTTATGACGTATCTTTCGGAGCGGATATTTGTATTTGGGCGACAATCAGATACTATCAGCAATCGGAGCATGTACGGCTTATAAACCAATCATGTCCGGCGGTTGTTTCGTATTGTGAAATGTACAGACACGAATTGCTTGAATATCTTTCACCTGTTAACAGTCCTATGGTTTGTACCGCAATATATATAGACAAATACAAAAAATCGGAAACCAAAATTGCGGCGCTTTCGCCCTGTGTTGCAAAAACCAATGAGTTTGCCGATGTCGGAATGCCGCATTACAACATAACATTTACCAAGTTAATGGATTATATTAAACAGAATAAAATCAAGCTTCCCACAAAAGAAACAGATTTTGACTGCAGCAGCGCACTTGGCTCATTATTCCCTATGCCCGGCGGATTAAACGAAAACCTTGATTTAATATTAAACAAAAAAGTTCGTGCATATAAGGAAGAAGGCCCGTCTGTATATAAAAAGCTTGATATCTATTCGGATACTCCGGATGAAAACCGTCCGGAGATGTACGATGTTCTTAATTGTGCAGACGGTTGTAACGTAGGAACAGGTTGCTTGCATAACAGAAACCTTCTCGAAGTCGAAACGATAATGCATGATCGGAAAAAAGCCGCATCACTTAAATATGATACTGACTTTTTTGAAGCGCTGTATAAAGAATACGACGAAAAATTTACTCTTTCAGATTTTATGAGAGAATACCGTGTAATTGATTCAACCTTAAAAGCATTAACACAGGATGATATAAAAGCGGCATTTTCATTACTTCTCAAAGATACCGAAGAAAAACAGATTATAGATTGCGGTGCGTGCGGAAGCGATACATGCCGCGATATGGCAAGGAAAATTGCACTGAACGTCAATATACCGACAAGCTGTATTGTACGGGATATGGAAAAAATGCGCGAAGCGGAAGAGCTCACAAAAATAATGCTTGATTCAACACCTATGTGTGTCAGTATCTGGACCAGAGATTATGAAATAATCGATTGCAATCAGGAGGTTGTGAATTTATTTGGAGTATCAGACAAGCAGGAATATATCGATACATGGCAAACCAGATTCACACCGGAGTATCAGCCGTGCGGAAGATTATCGTCAGAAATGGCAAAAGAACTCATTGATGGTGCTTTTTTAGACGGCTATCGTAAGTTCGAATGGATGCATTTGGACGCAAACGGAGAAAATTTACCATGCGAAGTAATCCTTATACGGGCAAGATATCAGGATGATTATACACTTGCATGTTATGTAAGAGATTTAAGAGAACATCAGAAATTGATTGAAGAAATGCGTAAATCCGAAATTGCTACGGAAGCAAATAAAGCCAAAAGTGATTTCCTTGCAAGCATGAGCCATGAAATCCGCACCCCGATGAATAGTATTATCGGGTTTTCTGAGCTTGCGCTTGATGATGAAGACCCTATAAAAACAAAAAAATACCTGATGAATATTTTGGAAAATTCCGAATGGCTTTTGCATATCATCAATGATATTTTAGATATTTCTAAAATTGAATCGGGTAAGATGGAGCTTGAAAATATCCCATTTGATTTACATGATTTGCTTGCAGCATGCCGCACAATGATTTCACCAAAAGCAGACGAAAAAGGACTGATGATGCATTTTTATGCCGAACCTTCTGCACAAAAAATCCCGCTCGGGGATCCGACAAGGCTTCGTCAGATTCTTATCAACCTTCTTTCAAATGCCATCAAGTTCACAAACTCCGGGATTGTTAAAGCCCATGCAGTTATAAAAAGTATTGGTGATAATGATATAACTATGTACTTTGAAATAAGAGACAGCGGGATCGGCATGACTCCGAACCAAATAGAAAGAGTGTTTAATCCTTTTATACAAGCTGAATCCGGGACAACACGCATGTATGGCGGAACAGGACTCGGTCTTACCATTACAAAGCATCTGATTGAAATGATGGGCGGGCAGCTGATGGTGGAAAGTATGCCGGGAGTCGGAAGCAAGTTCAGCTTCGAGCTGACTTTTGAAACGATCAATGCAAACAGAGACGATATGGTTGAAGCTAGAATTGTTTTGCATGAACTCGATAAACCGACCTTTATAGGTGAGGTTTTGCTCTGCGAAGATAATACAATGAATCAGCAGGTTATATGTGAGCATCTATCGAGAGTCGGATTAAAAACTGTTGTAGCCGAAAATGGAAAAATCGGCGTTGATATGGTGCGTAAGCGAATGGAAAAGAAGCAAAAACAATTTGACCTCATTTTTATGGATATGCACATGCCTGTTATGGACGGACTTGAAGCTGCCTCGATAATCCTCGGATTTAATACGGGTACTCCGGTGGTGGCGTTGACTGCAAACATCATGTCCGATGACCAGGAAGTATATAGAAAAAGCGGTATGGTTGATTATGTAGGCAAACCGTTTACTTCGCAGGAGTTGTGGCGTTGTTTGATGAAGTTTTTTACACCGGTGGACTGGAAAAAAGAAGATATTTCAGAGCAGGCACTGGAGGAAACCAAGCTAAAAAACAGGCTTATAAAAAGCTTTTTGAGAAATAATAAAGATATTTATAAGAATATAGCAAACGCTCTTGAATTAAAAGAGTTTAAGCTGGCGCACAGGCTTGCGCATACACTAAAAAGTAATGCTGCGCAGCTTGATAAAACTTTTTTGGCGCAAGCTGCAGAAGACATTGAAGAGTGCCTTAATAACAGAAACAATCAAATTACTGCCAAGCAAATGGATAGGCTAAAAAGCGAACTAAATGTAGTTATTGACGAGTTTAAACAAGTGCTCAGCGATACTAAAAAACAAAAACCGGATGGAACAGAGACGTTTGCAGATGTCAATACCGCTTTAAACCTGATTGATCAGCTGGAATTATTATTAAATGATAACAACACGGACTGTGTTGAATATATTGATAAATTGGATATATTACCCGATAGTGATATGTTGATTCAACAAATTGAAGAGTTCGATTATCCGGCAGCACTTGAGACACTCGCAAAAATAAAAGCAAAATTCATATAACATTTCGGGAGGTTATTCAATGAAAACGGTTGTTCTATATGCTACAAAACATGGTGCGGCGGCTGATATCGCAAAGCGGATTGCTGCGCAGTTTGACGATGCAGGTGCTTATGACATTAAAAATGATGAAATTCCAAATCTCTCCGATTTTGATTGTATAATTATCGGGAGTGCAGTTTACGCAGGAACATTCCGCAATGAAGCAAAAACCTTTCTTATTAAAAACGCCGATGAACTGATTGGTAAAAAACTTGGCTTTTTCACCAGCGGTATGAGCCCGAGCGAATCAACATCGGTATTTAAGGCAAATATTCCCGAAAAAATATTGCAGGCGGCAACTGCCGTATGTTCACCCGGCGGAGCTTTTAACCCCGAAAATGCAAAGTTTTTTGAAAAACTCATAATGAAAATGGTAACAAAGCAGTCAGGTCCGATAAACACAATAAGTGATGAAAAAATAATCGAGTTTGCGGAAGCAATGAAAGAATAATTAATAAAGGGTTGATAATTTATATGTCCGTTATTACTATCGGAATAGTTGTAATAGTCTATGCCGCTTTGCTTGCTTACTATATTATGCTTGAAAAACAGGAGAAATTCCGAAATGCTACAATCATAAAGGTTGTATTATCTGCAATAGCTTCCGGCTGTGCAATTTTCGCTGCAATCATTATAAACAGCTATGTTTTCTACATTTTTGCTCTTGGAATGATATTTGCTGTTCCGGCAGATTATTTCCTGCAGTATATTAAAATCAACTTGATGAAATACCGTGTAGGTATATTTTTCTTCGGACTAATGCATATTTGCCTGCTTGTATCTTTTTACATTCTTTACCCGGTTTCTATTGTTGAGTTTATTATTTTTACTGTATTTATCGGAATATTGCTTGCTTTTCAACTTATCGGAAAATGGCAAATCGGTGAAGAGAAGCTCCAATTAACAATTTATACGGTTCTTGTGGTATTAATGGCATCTAAAGCAGTTTCACTATTTTTTACAATCCCAAACCCGCTGTTATTTATATTGTTTGTCTCTCTTGGGGGTCTGTTTTTCTTTGTATCCGACCTGTTTCTCGGGATATGGGCATATTCAAAGGAAAAATTTGTTTATCTTGCGCTTAACAGAATAATTTATTTCACGGGACAGCTCTGTCTTGCATTTTATCTTGTGTTCATTTGGTAAAGATGATAAACTTGTACATAATTTATACATAATTACACCTTTTACGGATTGGACTGAGCTTTATTAATGGAAAAAACTAAGAAGTTGTCTCTTGGAAGAATGCTTGCTTTTGCGTCGGGCGATATTTTCGGCGGCGGTTCATTTAATATCACTAACTTTTTATATCCCGGATATGTTGCAATTGTTGTAGGTTTACCTCCCGAAACAGCCGGGCTTATTATGATGGCTGTCGGAATTTTTGATGCTGTTACAGACCCTATCATGGGGTTTTTATCGGATAAAATGAGAGTCCGCTTCGGAACAAGAAGGGGAGGCATTATTGCATTTGCCCCGCTAATTATCATTTCATTGTTTGCTGCATTTTACCCTTACACAACCGCCGATGATACAATGCGGTTTTTTATTGTTCTTGCTTCATATATTTTCTTCACAGCTGTGCAAACTACAATAATGATTCCGTATTTTTCCCTATCGAGCGAAATGACCGACGATTATACCGAACGTGCCCGTATGACAACGGTACGGCTTGGATTTTCGATTTTTTCATCAATTTTATGTGTCGCCGTACCGGGAATACTTGTCGATATATTTAGCGGGCCAAATGATTATAACGGATACATTGTAATGAGTTTATCCTTTGGTGCGTTATTTGCATTGTGCGTAATAATAACCGGAATTTTCGCCAAGGAGGGTATTCCTCCACCCAAGCATACGACTCCGTTTTCTATTACTAATTTTCTTAAACCGTTTCAAGTAAAGGCCTTCAGGCAGTATCTTTATTTGTTTTTATGCTGCCAAATGACAATGGCAATAATGAGCGCATTATTTTTCTTTTATGTCGACTTTTATTTTTACGCCGAAGCAACTGCAAGAGGAGAGGGCAATATTGCAGGAATGATTGGTGCCGCACTTATGTTTAGTATGCAAATTGTAGCATTGCCTGTTTATATGAAAATAATTAAAAAGTACGGTAAAATGGCAGTATATATTATCGGATCTGTTATTTGGATTATCAGCGCACCAATTCTATTGCTCCTGCCATCCGGCTCCAACCCCATCTACCTTTATATCCTTGCTGCCGTGATGGGGTTTGGCATCAGCGGTCCGGGACTTATTCCCCATGCAATATTCGGCGATGTTGTTGATGTCGGTCATTTACAGTTTAAGACACGGGTAGCAGGTGCATTCTCGGGAATCGCAAATTTTGTAAATAAGATTGCTCAGGCAATCGGACTGGCAGTTATTATGGGAGTGCTTAGGCTTGCTAATTTTAAAAACCGCGATATTACCGTAGAAAACTGGGAAGCGATACAACCTGAAAGTGCTCAAAATGCAATTGTTCTGTTAATGGCGTTTGCTCCGCTTATATTTATGTCAATCGGGATTTTTGTATGCACACGTTATAAACTGAATAAAGAAAGACATGAAAAAGTTCTGATTGCAATAGAAAGCGAAAATGACGATGAACGCAGCGAGGTTCTTGCGTCGTTATAATATTTTAGTAAAAGAGAAAAGCATGAAAGTAAAGAAGCCAAATCCGGTAATATATTTTTTCGTTTTTATCCTTATATATCCTTTACTGAAAATTCTGTTCCGCTTAGAGGTTGACAAAAAAAACTTTTCGCCGCCCGACGGGCCGTTTATAGTTGTATGTAATCATTCATCTTTTATGGATTTTCTTATCATAATGCTTGCACTTTATCCGATAAGAGTAAATGCAATTACTGCGCAGAAATTTTTTCTTTATAAACCGCTGCACAGGCTGCTCCCAATGATGGGGTGCATTCCAAAAAACCTGTTCGACCCCGATATACGGTCAATAATAGGAATTAAAACCGTTCTGAAAAGAGGCGACAGGGTTCTTCTGTTTCCCGAAGGACGCTGTGCATATGACGGAGTTTATGCAGGAATGCATAAGTCCACCGGAAAGCTTATTAAAAAACTTGATGTACCCGTAATAAGCGGCTCTATTGACGGAGCATATAAATGTATGCCGTTTTGGCGTGACGGGATACGAAACGGACATGTGCGAATAATAATATCCGATTTGTTTTCACCCGAACAGTTGAAATCACTTTCTATTGATGAAATAAATAAAGCAATTGATAAACGTCTCTGCAGAGAAAATGACCCTCCTCCGAAAAAACCGTTTTATACTACCCGCTCGAGACAATTGGCTGAAGGTTTGCAGTTTATTCTTTATTGGTGCCCTAAATGTAACGGGGAGTTTACAATGGAAACAAAAGGCTGTGGTATTCGCTGCAGTGCCTGCGGAAACGCTGCCATTCTCGACAGAGAAATGAAACTGATTCCCAATGGTGATAGTGCTGTTCCGGAGGATATTCCTGCCTGGTATAAGAAACAAGCAGAATATGAAGCAGGTAAATTGCACGAGGATATGGAGCCGATAACCGAAAAGGTAAATGTACTTTTACCCTCCGGTATTCCGGGTGGCGGAATGAGTCTCAGCGGTTCGGGAGTGATTACCTTAAATCCGAAAGGATGGTATTATGACGGAGAACTAAAAGGCGAAAATGTAAACTTGTTTTTCCCGATTGATACGGTTCCTGCGTTACCAATTGACCCGAATGATGTTTTTCAAATTTATGCTCACGGTACATTTTATATGTTTTCACCCGAGGATAAGCAAAGATGCATAAAATATTCTGTAATCGGCGAGTGTGCATATTGGAAATTCGCATCCCCTGTTCAAATGACAGAAAGCGCAACATTTAATAATCAGCTTTGCAGCAATTAACAATTCTTGTTTTCTGCAATATCGGAAGGAGTAACAGTTTAATTAATGAAAATTAAACGCCGGATCAGACTTAAAAAGTTAAGGAAATTCAAACGCCCGTTAAAATTAAAACGTTCAGGCTCTGTTAAACACCCAAATGCAGCGTTATACTTTGCTGCATATATATTTATTTATCCCTTTTTAAAGATTCGTTTCCGTTTAAAGGTTCAGCGCAGTGAGCTTGACTTACCAAAGGGTCCTTATATATTATTGTCCAATCATGTTTCAATGCTGGATTTTCTTATGGTAATGCTCCCGTTATATCCAAAACGCTTAAATGCGGTAACTGCGCAAAAATGGTTTTTATCAAAGCCGCTTAATAAAATACTGCCGCTTATGGGATGTATTCCCAAAAACATGTTTGACCCGGATGTACGCTCCATCATAGGCATGAAAACCGTAATAAACCGGGGGAACGGCCTTCTTATGTTTCCCGAAGGCAGATGTTCAAGCAGTCATGTTTATGTCGGAATGCATAAGTCCACCGGAAAAATGATAAAAAAATTCGGTGTTCCGGTAATAAGCTGCTATATTGAAGGCGCCGAAATCTGTCTGCCTCACTGGAGAAAGGGACTGCGTTCCGGACGTATACGTGTTACATATAAGAACCTTTTTTCTGCAGAGGAAACAAAATCGCTGAGCGTTGATGAAATAAATTCCGCAATAGACGCAAGATTAAGCGGTGAAGAAGGCGCTGAGCCCATTAAAAAACCGTTTCGGACCCTTCATTCAAATCGGCTTGCAGAGGGGCTTCATTATATTCTCTATTTCTGTCCGAAGTGTAAAAATGAATATACAATGGAATCAAAAGGAAATATACTGCGTTGCACAGAATGCGGCAATGAGGCAGTCCTGGGTAAGGACGGAAAACTTACACTTACCGCAGACGGTGTAGGCGAAAGCGAGATATCCTTATGGTATAAAGAGCAGGTTCAACATGAAATGTTGTCGCTTTATGAAGATATGGAGCCGATAACTGAAAATGTAAAAGTAAAAATACCGTCATCTGTACCCGGCGGAGGAATGGTGGATAGCGGCTTTGGTACAATACGGCTTGATATTAAGGGATGGCATTTTAACGGTGAAATATCAGGCAAAAAAGTCAGCCGTTTCTTTCCTGTCGAAACTGTTCCCGCAATGTCTTATGACCATGATGATAATTTTCAGATTTACTGCGGCGGTGAGTTTTTTATGTTTATACCCGAGGATATCCGAAAATGTTTAAAATATGTGATACTTGCAGAGGGTATGCACATAAAGTTTTCCCCGACAGTACTTATGACTCCGGGGAAAAACAGCGGATTTACGAATTAAGAGGGTGCAAACGCACCCTCTTAGCTTATTGATTTTAGTACATTCCGCCCATGTCGGGTGGACCTGCGGGCATTGGTGCCGGCGGTTCCGGAATATCTGCTACGAGTGATTCCGTTGTAAGTACCATTGCGGCTACAGATGCTGCATTTTCAAGTGCACTGCGGCAGACCTTTGTCGGGTCTACAATACCGGCTTTTATCATATCGCCGTACTCTTGTTTTGCTGCGTCAAAGCCGAATGTTGCTTCGCTTGCGTTTTTAATCTTATCAAGAACGACTGCACCTTCAACTCCGGCATTCATTGCGATTTGCTCTACAGGGCATTCAAGAGCTTTTGCGATAAGTGACATACCGGTTTTTTCATCACCGGATACGCCGTCGAGCATCTTGTCAACTGCTTTTGCTGCTACGGCATAAATCGTTCCACCGCCTGCAACGATGCCTTCTTCAACTGCAGCGCGCGTTGCGTTAAGTGCATCCTCAAGGCGCAGTTTCTTTTCTTTCATTTCGGTCTCTGTTGCAGCACCGACTTTGATAACTGCTACGCCGCCGGAAAGCTTCGCAAGACGCTCCTGCAATTTTTCCTTGTCGTAATCGGATGTTGTAATTTCGATTTCCGTGTTGATTTGCGCAATTCTTGCTTTAATATCTTCGGTTTTTCCGGAGCCCTCAACAATAATGGTGTTGTCTTTTGATGCTTTAACCTGACGTGCTGTTCCGAGCATTTCAATTGTTGCATCCTTCAACTCCATTCCAAGTTCGCTGGAAATGACCTCGCCGCCTGTAAGGGCTGCTATGTCACGGAGCATCTCTTTGCGTCTGTCGCCAAAGCCGGGGGCTTTAACACATAAGCAAACGAATGTTCCGCGGATTTTATTGAGAATAATCGTTGCAAGTGCTTCGCCTTCTACATCTTCGGCAATAATAACAAGCTTTTTACCTGCTTGAACCACTGCTTCGAGAACGGGAAGAATTTCCTGGATGTTGGATATTTTCTTATCTGTAATAAGAATATGCGGGTCGTCAATAACCGCTTCCATTTTTTCTGCATCTGTTACCATGTAAGGGGTTATATAACCGCGGTCAAACTGCATACCCTCAACAACTTCAGAATAAGTTTCGGCTGTTTTTGATTCCTCAACCGTAATAACTCCGTCACGGGAAACTTTTTCCATTGCTTCTGCAATGAGGGTTCCGATTTCTTCATCACCTGATGATACTGTACCGACACGTGCAATATCCTTTGAGCCTGAAACAGGATTTGAGTTCGCTTTAATTGCGTCTACTGCAACAACCACTGCTTTTTCGATGCCTTTTTTCATAACCATCGGGTTTGCGCCTGCTGCTACATTTTTGATTCCTTCGCGAATCATTGCCTGTGCAAGCATTGTTGCTGTTGTTGTTCCGTCACCTGCAACATCGTTTGTTTTTGTTGCAACTTCTTTAACAAGCTGCGCACCCATGTTTTCAAACGGGTCTTTAAGTTCAATTTCTTTTGCAATTGTAGCACCGTCGTTTGTGATTAGCGGGGAGCCGTATTTTTTATCAAGGACTACATTTCTGCCTTTTGGGCCGATTGTAAGACGTACCGTATCCGATAGTTGGTTGACTCCTCTTTCTAAAGCCCTGCGGGCTTCTTCGCCATAAATAATTTGTTTCGCCATTTTATAAAGTTACCTCCTATACTTTTCTACGATACGATTGCGAGGATATCGCTCTGACGGACAATTGTCAGTTCCTCACCGTCGATTTTCACTTCGGTTCCGCTGTATTTGCCTGTAATAATGCGGTCGCCTTTTTTAACGACCATGGTCACCTCGTTACCGTCAACAATACCGCCGGGTCCGACTTCGATAACTTCAAACACTTGCGGTTTTTCTTGTGCCGCACTTGTAAGAATTATGCCTGCCTTGGTTGTTTCTTCGGCTTCAACTTGTTTAATAATAACGCGATCTGCCAATGGCTTTAATGTCATAATAAATCCTCCTTAAAATATGTTTGCTGTGATATACCTCTTCGGTATTTGAGACATTTTACCTTCTCCCGCTCTTTAAAATAAAGAGCGCAGACAGTTTGGTTGCGTTAGCACTCTTTGACCATGAGTGCTAACGCATCTTTAATAATAGTCTATGCCGGGTTATTTCGCAACAAGGATTTCGTCCATAATCATAATATAATTGCCGATTATGGGCTATTATTTGATATTATCGCCCTAAATCTCCTTGGATTGCTGTTTTTCTACGTTTATTGTAAAATATCTATGCTTTTGCCGTTAAATAACTCAATTTTGCAGGAAAAACGAAGTTTAACCCCTTAGGAACCAGCTTAAAACTGATTTTCTTTGTATAAACTGCCTCTCCGTCAATATTGACAACAAATTCATTTTCGCATTCGATATCCATGCCGCAGCCCCGGATATGTGTAAAAATACTCGGAAACTCCTTAAATCTGCCTTTTGCATATCTGCCTACAATTTCCGCAACCTTAAAACGTGATACGGGTTCGACTATGAGGCAGTCAAGGATTCCGTCATCGGGGTATGCATCGGGAACAGGATTAAAACCGCCTCCGTAATAACGCCCGTTACAAATACATGCAAGTGTTATTTCCTTTTCGATATTAATATTTTCTGCCGATACACGGAATTTTTGTGTTACACCTTTAATCACATTTATAACCAATGAAACAATATATCCGGTTGCACCGCCGATGAGAGGGATTTTACTGTACTTATGAACATCCGTTCCGATTCTTGCATCTATGCCTACAGAGCAAATATTAATGCCGTATCTGCCGTTGCAGTCAATAAGATCAATTTCCCGTACCGTACCTGTTGCAAGGGCATTAAGGTCGCGAAACATGTCAATATTTTCCTTGCCGAAGGTTTTAAGAAAATCGTTTCCTGTTCCGCACGGAAAATGTGTTATTGCAACGTTAGGCCGGTTCGCGGCACCGTTTGCACATTCGTTTAATGTTCCATCACCACCGCAGGCATATACACGTAAATCATCGGTTAATTTTGCATCCTCGCTAATTTTACGGCATGCATCCATCGGTTCTTTTGTTATATAAATTTCATATGGGTCTTTAAGAGTATTTGCAAATTCCTTTATTAAGCGCCCGACATCTTCACCTTGATTTTTGTTTCCGCCCGCAACCGGGTTGATGATAAACAAATGTTTCATAGACAGCTCCCTAATAATACATAAACAAATCACATTTTATCATACCGTTGTACAGCTTACGTTTTTTAACTGCGGTTTTTCCGAATGTGCGTTCAAATTCCGTGTGAGAAGAAAGTATATACATCTTCCAATCCTTTTGCTTTCGTACAGCAGCACCGAATTTGCGGTATAGTTCCTCTGCTTCGTTTTGCTGCATTACACGCTCGCCGTAAGGAGGGTTTGTTACTATTAATCCGTCACGGTTAACTGCGGTCTTGTCGAATCCGGTTGCGTCCGATATCTCAAAGGTTATGTATTCCGATACGCCTGCCCGCTTTGCATTATCTTTTGATATCTCTATGCACTTCGGGTCGATATCGCCGCCCCATATTTGGTAATCCCCTTTAAACTCACGGCTTTTTGCTTCATCCTTTGCATCGGACCAAATTTTCTTTTCCGGCCAAGGCCATTTTTCCGCTGAAAATTCTCTATTAAGTCCCGGTGCACGGTTTATTGCTGCAAGTGCCGCTTCGATTGCAATTGTACCCGAGCCGCAAAACGGGTCACATACAAGCTCTTTCCCGCGATACCTGGAAAGTTTAACCATTGCTGCGGCAAGTGTTTCTCTGAGCGGAGCATCATTTCCGACAGGACGGTAGCCTCTTTTATGCAGTCCCGCTCCCGATGTGTCAATATAAAGTACTGCGATGTCATTCATTATTGCAAACTGGATTTGATATTTTTCAGCTGTTTCGGGAAGTGTTTCAATTTTATGTTTTTCTTTAAGTTTTTCGACTATTGCTTTTTTGATTATTTTCTGACAATCCGGAATTGAAAACAGCTTTGAACCAAGTGAGTGTCCCTTAACCGGGAAAGCTCCGTCTGCTGTAATATAACGCTCCCACGGCATTGCCCGCACGCCTTCAAAAAGCTCGTCAAAGCTCTCTGCTTTTGTATCGCCGACGGTTAATAATACCCGCTCTCCCGTCCGCAGATTAATATTGACCTTTGCAATATCGCTCCGTCCGCCGGAGAAGTTGACTCTCCCGTTTTCGGTTTTTACATTTTCTATTTTAAGTCTTTTCAACTCATCTGCACAAAGACCTTCAAGCCCGAACAGGCAAGGAACACAAAAAAGCAAATCCATATCAGCGGGTTTTAAGCTCCTCTACCATTTTTGCGATCTCGGGTTTGGCATCTTCCATCATTTCATCCCAATCGCCGTCGTAATCATACGCCAAATCACCGCCTGCTTTTATACGGCGTACATATCCGTCAAACATCTCATAATCACGCTCATATACATGAAAGCTGTTTGCTCTGTGAGTATAAGTACCCATAGTAAGCCCAAGTGCGTCTGCTATACGCTTTTGTAAAAATATAAGCGCAAATGCATTCATAAATGTAGCTTTTGTTGAATCGTTTGAACGGAAAAGCAGCTTGCAATGTAAAGCATCATTACGGATAAAATATTGAATATGCTGCAAACACGCCGGTGCGTCTGTTGTCATGTCATAATCTGTCCGGATAAGCACAACGGCTCTGCGTGATTCTTTGCTTCGTTTAAGTTCCTCTATAACCCAGGGGATTTGTTTTTCCATACGTTGGTGATATGTATAATCCCACTTACCCTTTTCAACTTCAAAATCCAGTATGCCGTCGAGCATTTCCTGTCTGTATTGTTCAAGAGAACGGGGGTCTCCGATAAACATTTTACTGATCATAGGTTCGGCAAGCGGCTTGTCAACAACAAAAGTAAGTGAAGCCTCTTTTTGGCGGGTATTATAGTCCGGGCACGGCAGCTCATCGTGGTTTTCATGAAGAGCAACAAGTGCGTTATGGTATGCCTCGGGTAATGTTTCGCCTTTTACAAATAGTTCTGTCATTAAAATTTTCCTCTCAATATACCGAGTATTTCGTGTATAGTATATCCCTTGGAAGCAAAAATAACAATAGTGTAATTGCAACAATATCGGGTGCCTGCTATTGTTATTTTTTTCGTCAAAGTATATACTGTACGGGTAATATCTATTTATTTTTACAGGAGTGTGGGCTAATGATACAAAAGAAGTTGGAAGCGGTAATATTTGACCTTGACGGCGTAATAACGGACTCGGCGGAGTTTCATTTTATGGCATGGAAAAAACTTGCCGACAAGCTCGGAATATATTTTGACAGAGAGATAAACGAGAGACTAAAAGGTGTTCCGCGCATGGACAGCTTAAATATAATCCTCGAAAGGGACAGTATTCCTGACAGATATTCGCAGGAAGAAAAAGAAGCGCTCGCAAACGAAAAAAACGACGATTATGTCGATCTGATAAAGACCATCACACCAAACGACCTTCTGCCGGGGATTTCAAATCTTCTCCATGACTTGCAAAACCGTAAAATAAAAACAGCTATAGCATCTGCAAGCAAGAATGCATCTATGATTGTAGAAAGGCTTCAGGCCGGTCATTTATTTGATTTTGTAGCGGATGCGGGAGCAATAAAAAACCAAAAACCCGCACCGGATGTTTTTCTTGTATCGGCAGAAAATATATCGGTACCTCCCGAGAATTGTGTCGGAGTAGAGGACGCCGCAGCAGGGATAATTGCAATTAAAGCAGCAGGAATGGTTGCTGTCGGTATAGGTGATAAAAACATCTTAAAAGGTGCCGACCTTGTGCTGCCTGATACAGCTGCACTTACGTATGAGGTAATTCAAGAGGTGTTTGGTTAAGCCGGATTTTTTCATCATTAACATAAATATCAACCGGTTGACCTTTTTCCAGAGAAAGTTTTGATTTATCCCGTTCCATTTGAACATTAATAATACGTCCGAGATAGTTTATTTTAAAACATGTACGATTCCACATTCCGGGTTGCATAAACTTAAAATGCAACCCTTTTTCATTAAGCCGCATACCTGCAAATCCCATGACTGTCACCATCCAGCTTCCGCCAAGATTTGCCGTATGCAGGCCGTCTTTTGTATTGCCGTGAGTATTTTCCAAGTCCGTTATTAAAGTATCATAAAAATACTCATAAGCTTTGTTTTCCAACCCAAGCCTTGCCGCCATTATTCCGAATGCACACCTTGAAAGAGAAGAATCATGTGTAGAAATCCGCTGATAATAATCAAAGCTGTTTCTTTTGGTGGAGTCTTTTATTCCATCTTCAAACAGTATGTGCGCAAGAACCGTGTCTGCTTGTTTACATACCTGAAAACGGTATAAATGCATTGGATGATGGTGAAGTAAAAGAGGAAATTTATCATTGGGTGTTTTAGCAATATCCCAGACGGGTTTTTCGAGAAAGCTGTCATCTTGCGGGTTTATATCGAGAGCCTCATCATATGGCAGCCACATTGCATCAGCCGCTTTTTCGAACAGGTTTATTTCTTCCTGTGTTATGCCGGTTGCTTGCTCTGCATGACCTGCGGCATTTTGTTGCCAAAGCATTTCGTAAACAGTCACAGCTCCTTTGAGATTTGCCTGTGCGCAGCGGTTTGTGTAATAATTATTGTTAATCATGCAGGTATACTCATCAGGCCCTGTTACGCAGTGGAGCAGAAACCGTCCGTCAGCACTGTAATGCCCGACATCAAGCCACAGTCTTGCTGTTTCAATAAGAACCTCTGCTCCTTTTTGCGCCATAAATTCAATATCCCCGGTTGCATACCAGTACTGCATAAATGAATATGCAATATCCCCGTTAATATGATACTGTGCCGCTCCCGACGGAAAATATGACGAGCATTCACTGCCCGATATTGTTCTCCACGAGTATAATGCTCCGGATTTATGCCCCATTATTAGTGCATTTTCACGTGCCCGGTTTATAATGCTGTGGCGGTAGGTTAGCAGGGCTTTTGCAATTTCCGGTTTTGTAAACAGGAAAAACGGGAATATATAAATCTCGGTATCCCAGAAATAATGCCCTTCATACCCTTCTCCGGAAATCCCCTTTGAAGCAGTTGAAGTTATTCCGTCACGTCCTGTGCTTTGAAGCAGTTGAAACAGATTAAATTCAAGGGTATCTTCAACTTCTTTATTGCCCTCTGTTTTTATCGCAGCGACATGCCAAAACTCATCCATATAATCTTTTTGCTCTGCAAGCAACGCACCGGCACCTGCTTTTATGTACTCATCTGCTGCCCCGAGAGCGTATTCAACGGGTTTTGGCTGTCTTATAGAATCACTTAAAATCGAATATTTTTCTATTGAATATTTTTTGTTGGTATTTATATGGGTTGTGAGATTTATTTCTACACCGGTTGCAGTTGCCCTGGTGCTAATATCCATGCCGGTTGCTTTATACCTTTGCAATAGAGCAACTTCCAGCTCCGATGCAGATGTGCTGCAGCAAACATACCCGCCGTCATCCAATGTTTTTGCGTCATCCATTATAATATGCCTGACTGATTCTGCTGCAACCCTTGGGTCATCCGGGTTTGTATAATTACGGACATCGCAGTTGATACCTGCTTTTAATTCCAGTTTTCCCGACAGATTTTTACTCGTTATCTCCAATACAGTCAAAAAGAGTTCCGGTCGGCAAAAGGATGCCATTCGGGTATAAATAACACTTAAAGTCCCTTCACCGACAGTATAAATAAGATGCCTTTTTGCGATTCCTTCTTTTGTATCGAGTGTTCTTTCATATTCTGCCGGCTTATTTATTAAGGGGGATAATTCATTCCCGTCAAAAATAATTTTAATTGTTTGAATATCGGGCAAATTAATCATTCTTTGCGCCTGTACAGGAAATCCATAGAGCCGCTCAGGGTATGATAAATCGACAGTGTCGTAGAATCCGTTGATATAAGTACCCCGGATTGATTTCGGGTCATCAAAACCCTCCTCCATATTTCCGCGCACACCGAGGTATCCGTTTGCGGTGTGGAAGAGTGTTTCTTCCAAAAGTAAAGCTTCTGTGTCAAGTTTTGTGCTTTTTAGTACCATAATTAATTAGCCTTTACAAAATTATTTGATTATTATTGTTGTTTATTAGTTTATCAAATAGAAAATCCCATGTAAATCATTTCCGTGGTATAATCGGTTAAAGTATATCTTTTAAATGGAGTCGGAAGATGAAAAAATATTTTGTACCATTAATATGGGTCTTTATTACACTCTTATTATTTGGTTGTGCAAAACAGAACGGAGGTATTTCATTGTCACAGGAAGAACTTAATGTATTATTTGATGTACCGGCAACTCTTATTAACCCGAATGCCGATGAAAATGCTTTGCGCCTTATGAGGTTTCTTACAGAGCAGTATGGCAAAAAGATGCTGTCAGGTCAGCAGTCTCAAGGAGACTGGAACAGAGACCATGGTTTATTCGGCGGAGAAGCACAGTTTATTTATGAGCAGACAGGAAAACGCCCTGCAGTAATCGGACTCGATTTCATTGACTATACTCCGTCACGCCGGGAGCGGGGTGCACGTTCATATAATGAAACGGAAGCAGCACTTGTGGCATGGGATAATAATGCCATTGTTACATTCTGCTGGCATTGGGGAGCGCCTTCGCCGTATATTGACGGCACATGGTACAGTGCATTTTATACCGACCATTCAAAAAAAGGGTTCTTTAAGAAAATCATGGACGGAGATGATCCCGAGGGTTATCAGATGCTGCTTGATGATATCGATGTTATCGCTGCCGAACTGACGATTTTACGTGATGCAGGTGTTCCTGTTTTATGGCGGCCGCTCCACGAAGCAAGCGGCGGATGGTTCTGGTGGGGAACAGACAAGGATTCGTACTTGAAATTATATAAATTGATATTCGACCGTCTGACAAATCATCATAACCTTACGAACTTGATTTGGGTCTGGAACGGTCAGCATAAGGACTGGTACCCGGGTGATGAGTATGTTGATATCATAGGCGAGGATGTTTATGCCGAAGCACGAGACCATTCATCCCAAAAAGAAAGATTTTTTCAAGCTGTTGCATATACCGATGCCAAAAAAATGGTTGTCCTTTCTGAAAACGGCACACTTGTTGACCCCGGCCTCGCAAAAGAAGACGGAGCAATGTGGGGTTACTGGTGTGTATGGAACGGCCACTTTGCCAACACAGAGGAGTTCACGACCTTTGAAACCTTGAAAAAGTTCTACGGCAACCCTCTGGTTTTAACCCTCGAAGACCTCCCGGACCTAAAGACATATTCAATTGATTAATTTAATTCGATTATTTTATTAAGGGGACGCTCATTTGTAATGTGGATTGTTTTAGCTTTTGCATCGGCGTTTTTTGCCGGAGTTATGTCAATAATGGCAAAAGTAGGTCTTAAAAATACAGATTCTAATTTAGCGACAGCACTTCGCACTGTCGTTGTACTCGTTTTTGCATGGACAATAGTTTTTATTACGGGTTCATATATAACCCTTAAGGATGTTGAAATCAAAAGCGTAATTTTTCTCGTTTTGTCCGGTTTTACCACCGGCGGAGCGTGGCTGTGCTATTTTAAAGCCTTAAAAACCGGTGATGTAAACAAGGTTGTCCCTATTGATAAATCAAGCGTTATTCTTACAATGCTGTTATCGATGTTTTTGCTTGGTGAGGAGTTTTCAATAGTTAAAGTATGTGCCATGATTTTGATTGGTGTAGGCACATACTTAATGATAGAAAGAAAGCAAATTGCATCAGATGAGTCAAAAGGAAATAAATGGATTATTTATGCCATTCTCGCAGCTGTGTTTGCAAGCCTGACAGCAATATTGGGAAAAGTCGGGATAGAAGGAATCGAATCAAACCTCGGAACAGCTATCCGTACGATTGTAGTTTTGATTATGGCGTGGTTTATTGTATTTATCCAAGGAAAGCATAAAGAAATCAAAAATATCGATAATAAAAGCTGGTTGTTTTTAGGTTTATCGGGACTTGCCACAGGGTTATCCTGGCTATGCTTCTACAGCGCATTGCAGCAAGGCCCGGTAAGCATTGTCCTCCCGATTGACAAACTCAGCATTTTAGTAACAATCGCCTTCAGCTATTTCTTCCTAAAAGAAAAACTAAAAAAACTCCCCCTGCTCGGCCTCACCCTAATAATCACCGGAACCCTCGCTTTGCTTTTTTAAGATGGGGGAATGTGTTCTATCAAGTTCTATGCAACGCCGGGTTCAAGCTTTTCAAATACAGGACTATTCATCGTCAGGACTAGAAATCATATCACATAGTTTTCTTATTACCGGAATAACATCATTCCAACTTGCATCTGCGGCATAATCAAATTTGCGTTGATAATTATCCCACAGTCCAATCATAACAGTGCTTTTTTCAACCTCATCAATAATCAAGAACATATCTTGCATAACTATGGATGATCCGCGCTGCACGCTTGTGTTGTGAACTGCTGATTTTAAGACATCGATATCCAAATCAGGCATGAAAACGTTATACAAAACAAAAATATCATAAAAATCGCGCATTCTTGAGTTTGCTGTTCCGCGAGCAATAATCGTTTCAAGTTTTTCAGCCAACACGGTTTCAAGATTGTAAGCAAGAATGGATATAGTGCGTTCTTCAAAAAGCAGCTTAAATGAATATGTAATCTCACGCGGTGTGATTATATCACCTGTTGAAAAATCAAGTTTTAATGGGGTGCGCATATTATCTATTTTCGTCTCTAATAAAACACGGATGCCGGGATAATCAGCATCGTCCATAATCGGTGCTATGTTTTGTATTTCGAACGTCATTCCGTCGTCAAGTACGACATTTACTATATTTTCAACCATTTCCCTCGCACTATCTACTGTTAATGGCATACTCTTAATTGTTGTATCCATATCCATTGTTGAGCGTTTATCCAGACCAACCAACGCTGATATCAACACTCCACCTTTTAGAATTAGGTTGTCGCGGTATTTTGAAACAGAGATTCTCTCAAGGAACCTTTCCATTACGTAATTTCGTATAATCATTTGCGCTTTTGTGCTGTTACCACCAGACAAATTTCGTACAAGATCTTTTAATTGTCGAGAAGATCGAATTATAAGAGTACCTCCAGATACTGTCGAATAATTTTTTCGACAGAAAATAAACCAGCATATCGCATTAGCATAGGAATGTTTTTTTCTTTAGATCTTACATATTCTTTGAGAGCAGACTGTAAATCTTGAACCTCGATATTACTCCTGCTACGAATTAAATCACAAATAGTTCGCTCGGCATTATATGTTCTCACATTATGTCCGGCAGGAGTCTCCGCATTGCATAGACCTTCTTCGAATAATTCTGTTTTTACTTTATAGACTTTGGTTCCGTTTTTTGTTAATCCCATGGCATTAGTCCCGGCTTTTAAAGTAACAGCATACCGGAGTGGCTCACGTTCAGCAAGATTGAGAAGATAGAGAGCGGTTTCGTGTGAAAACACAGCATTAGGGTAGCGGACTTGAACTATATACATACCATCATCCCATGCATCTTGTGACATGTACAGACCATGTGCAACTCTATAAAGCTCACGTTTGCTGACATACTCTCCAAAGTATTGTTTGGAAACTCCTGCTTTAATAGCTTCGGAGGTAGTAATATACCCATTGTTCTCTTGAACTAGTAAATCAAGTGCATCAACCTTTTTCACACACAACACCTTACCTTTACGCCCTTATTATAAACAATTAGGGCACAAAAGTAAAGAAAAAATATCTGATTAATAAAAAAATTCATACAAACAGTAAGTTCAAAACAGATTAATTACAAGTGCGATAAGAAAAATAAAGGCTTAATACCCTGTAGTTTCAAGCCTTTGCGAGAAATTGTGGCGGAGGGTGAGAGATTCGAACTCTCGTGAGGCGCAAACCTCAAACGGTTTTCAAGACCGCCGCGTTATGACCACTTCGCTAACCCTCCACGGATAAATATTCAATTATTTTGGATA
>Ga0123356_10001368_pt1 | contig 26977 bp, 22 predicted proteins | sample TergutEmb28metaG_2_FD_92546 | JGI IMG/M metagenome (GOLD analysis project Ga0123356, IMG submission 92546) | Embiratermes neotenicus P3 segment gut microbial communities from Petit-Saut dam, French Guiana - Emb289 P3 | ecosystem: Host-associated > Arthropoda: Insects > Digestive system > Gut ...
CAGCGGAGATGAACTTCTCGCCGTTATAGGTAGGCATCACGACTGAGAGGAAAGGGAGAGTCAATGATTAACTCTGATTATCTCTTGATGGCAACTAGGAATGCCTCGGTCCCCAGGCCTCGCCAAGCTTTCAACGCGAGCCACGGGCAGGAAGCAATAATCGCTATTGCGAGGGCTCCAAATCGCATCCTCCACTCGGCTGCATTCTCGGAGCAGTTGGTGCATAGTTGACAGCGCTCGCAAAGTAACACCAAGCCGTGTCGAGCGCCGGCGTTTTGTACAAAACTAGATCCAACCCAGTGCGGTCGCACAACTGTGCGAGGGAGTCTTTGGAACAAAAATTTAAATGCCGCGGAAGATCCAGGAGGGCCCAGTATTGACCAAACCGTTCTCCGAGGTCCACACCCTCTCGCGTAGGCATCTGAATAAAAACGGGTCCCCCAACTCTTAGGTATGCTGATGCCAGCTCAAGCACGTCGAGAGGGTTTCGGAGGTGCTCGAGCACGCTCCACATCACTATCAGATCGAATTCGCCTTCTGGCCAGAGTCCGGCCGTAAGTTCACCTGCGCGCACGTCAAAACCAAATTCATTGCGCAGGGCTTCCGCCTGTTCCCGGCTATATTCAACCGCGTGCACATCCCAGCCAGCGCGATGTCCGGCATAAAGGAAATCACCCGCACCACTTCCGACTTCCAGAAGCTTGCTTCCCTTCGCGTAATGTTTTAACCGCGACACTCGACGTTGCGTTGTAATCTGGCGCAGGACTTTCCACAGCGGCCACCCTGCCTGCTTCCACGCAGCATTATGGGGTGCGTATTTGACTGAGTAGGCCACGGAGAGATCGTCATGGCTCGGCGGCGGAGTTTGCGCGATCTGTCCACACGAGAGGCATCGCGCGAGGACGAAGCTCCGCTTCGAATCGGGTTGGCAAAGGTCTTGTCCCTCCCCAACGAAAGCCCAACCATTCCCGCCACAGACTACGCAATGAGTGACAGCGTCTTGCTCGATGCGATAGTTTTGACTGCTCGCAAGCATTGTCGAGTAGAACAGGTCGAATCGTCGATTGCTCCATCACCGCCAAACTCGCTGATTTAGTGACTCGCTGGTTAGCGATCGTGCACTGCATCGCGGCTGCTCGCGGACATCACTCTCCCAATCAGGAGGATAGCGGCCGCGCAAAGCGCTACAACTACATAGGAGATGGTTACTAGCAGTCTATTCACAATGGCCCACTCTGCGCTAACTGCCAAAGGCGTCCCAAAAAGACTGAGAGCAGTCGCTCCGGTCAATTCATTTATGCCGAGCCCTCCGGGGGTCAATGCTACAACGGATGCGAGGAACACAAAGGGTGTCGCAGCTGCCAATTGCCAGAGCGGAATATGTACGCCGATGGCTGCCGCGGTCTGGTATGACATCAACACCGTAATAGTGAAACGCGCCACGGAGAGTACGGCCAGTCGACGTGCCAAGTCAGGTTTTAACAAGTCCGAGTCCAGAAGACTGCTCGACCTCTCCATAACAAACGCAATCCGGCTCCAAGAAATTCCGATTTTCGCCGTGCACCTCGTGCCCACCCTTCTAATAAGCCGCATGGACGGACCGATCATCAAGAAAAGAAGCCCAGTCGAAACAACGGCGCATGTAGCCCACATCACTCCGCCCCCCCGGAGCGCCCTGGTAATTCCCGAAGCAACTGCCAATAAGCAAACCGTTAGGACATCGAAGCTCTGCTCGAATAGCGTTCCAGCCGTTCCTCGTTTAATGGCACTGCCATGCGCATAAGTCCCCAACGTCCGAGCTGTGGCCATCGCGAACTGCAAAGGGAGGACGGTTCCCAAGGCCAGCCCGGCGCTTGTAAGAGCAAATGAAGTGGCTCTTGACTGGACGATGTCCGATGAACGGCGCAGGGCAATGTCGATGCTTCGCCACTTTTCCGTTGAAGCAAGAACGATCAAGACGTTCAGCAAAACCAGTTTTGCAAAGGCGATTCCGCTGACTTTCTCGACCTGCTGCAACGTTAAGCGGAGGTCGATCTTCCCGATCCTTAAAAGGACCGCGATTAATACAACACTTAGCACAAAAGATGCGACCAGCAGAAATAAGCGTCGCATGCTCATCGTCTAGCGCCGACGCAGACCCAGTACGCTCAGGAAAAAACTTCCGAACACGGTCTGGACTCCAAGGGTCAACAGAAGTGCCGCGGGTATGACTACTCGCATCGTGTGCGAATAATCGAGCGCGCCGAAGTGCCGCGCACCCCAGGCACGTACAGCATAGACGGAGACCCCGAGGCCAAGTGAGATGAGCAGCGCTCCAAGGAGCAAGCCCACTTCGAGAGTGACATAGCGGAAAAGCGTTTCCAGGGCTGGGTCTGGGGGCAACAAGCCTTCTGACATGGCGAATGTCTTACTAAATATAGCGAAGGCGACAGCTTGGAATCCGAGCAACACGAACGTGGCAGCATAGACCATCGTATGTACATCGAAGCCGATGCTCCCTACTGTTCTGGGCCCAGGAAGCAGCCAAATGCCAAGGAGGACTCCCGCCAGCATCAGGGCGATGCCGGGGTACAGGAACAGCCAGCGAGGGCTATAGAGTAGGAAAAAGCGAAGTGTACGCCAGCCATCGCGCCACGTGCGCAAATGCGGAGGGCGACTGCGACCGTCGGGAACGAGCGTGGTCGGGACTTCTGTAATGCGGAGCTTTAACAATGTAGCCTTAACAACCATTTCAGTTGCGAATTCCATGCCGGTTGTACGTAGCCCCAAACGCTCATACGCATCCTTCCGAAATCCGCGCAAACCACAATAGAAATCACCTACGTGGTTATTGCGGAAGAAGATTCTACCAAGGCGAGTCAGGGCGGGATTGCCGAAATACTGATGCAAGGGGGGCATGGCGCCCCTCTGGATGCCGCCTTGAAAGCGATTTCCCACCACCAGATCCGAGCCCCTACGCAGCTGCTCGACGAAGCGCGGCGTGTGGCCGAAGTCATAGCTGTCGTCCGCATCCCCCATGACAATGTATTCGCCAGATGCAGCGGCAATTCCCCCCATCAAGGCATTGCCGTATCCCTTTGATTTCACGTGCACTACGCGAGCCCCAAGCTGCTCGGCGATCTCGACCGAGCCATCCGTGCTGCCGTTGTCGGCAACTATCACTTCGCCGACTATGGCCGCTTCTTCGAGCGCCCGCCGAGCCTTCAAAATGCACTTCCCTACCGTCTCCGCTTCATTGAGGCAAGGCATGACTACTGAAACTTCAACGGCTTCCGGTCGCTTCAATTGGAATGCCGGTGGCTGGTGTTCCGGATTGGACTCGAGAGCAAGTGACACATGGCACCCTTCGGGAGGAGATGTTAAGACGCAATGATACCTTATGTCCGAACTTTCACACGGCTCGTCAATCACCCGGGTTGAGAATCGCTGCTTCCCGGTCGCGTCAATGCAAGGGCGTTGTCTCTATCAATGGACCTTTCGGCATACTGGAGTTCGATTGCGCGAGCAATTGTTCGTCCAGAACCCGAGCCTGGGAGTGTGCCCCCAGTTGGGGTAAATGACGAACTCTAATGGTTGACTCGCATCGAACTGCGGACCCTTACCCGCACACCCATGCCCTTCGGAAGTTCACTCATGGTGATTGGTGCTAGCCTCGTTGACCCCGATGTGGCGAGCGATCCACGGCCGAACGTTTACTGGGGCGTGTCCGAAAAAGAACATTACGATTCTTTCGTACGAGTATGTTAAAAATCCAGGGCGTCCGCTTCGTCGATACTTCTGACGAGGGGGTACGAGCTCGTGTTCGAAAATTCGTTGTGGAAAATCCGCGTCGGTGTCCTTTTCCTCTTCTGTCTCATCATTCTTGCCTGTGGCTGCAGCGGAAATTCCATGCCTGCGGCGCCAATTACGATAACCATATCGCCAGCCAACGCTGCCATCGGGACCGGCCAAGTGACACAATTCTCCGCTACCGGTGACCCCGCAGGTGTGACCTGGTCAGCGACGAGCGGAGGTGCAGCCGGATCGGGAAAGATTGATGCGAACGGAAATTTTACGGCCCCGACAGTCGCCAGCGCAACGGTAACGGTTACGGCGACGAGCAAGACAGACCAAACGAAGACTGCTTCCGCGACGGTGAACGTCGTGGCACCAGGGGCATTTACCACGACGAACAATCCGATGGTCGCGTCCTACACCGTTGCTCCCGCGACAGCTGCAAATGTGAGCGTCGAGTTCGGGCTGACGACGAGCTATGGATTGACGACGTGGACGCAGTCCGCTCCCGCGAGCGGTGGGCCGATAAGTCTGTTTGTGGCAGGAATGAAGGCGAGTTCCGCTTATCACATGAGAGGTGTGGTGCAATTTGCGGATGGAACAACATTTAATGATGTCGACAAGTCGTTTACCACAGGAGCGGTCCCCTCGGGCTTGCTGCCGAATATTACGGCCACGACCTCTTCGGGCATGACGCCACAGTCTGGCGTGGAGCTTGTCGACGCGGTGTCTGTCACGGGGGGACAGCAGAACGCCTTCGCAACTGACCTTGCTGGAAACGTAATCTGGTTTTATCAGACTCCAGTTAGCGGTCCAGATCCTATTAAATTAGTGGCGAATGGACATTTCATTGTCAATTTCAGTGGAATACCCGATGGCAACAACTCTTTACTTGAAGAGATTGACCTGGGCGACAATGTCATCTGGCAGATGACGGCTGCCCAACTTAATGCCGCGCTGGCTAGTGCCGCATGCGCGAGGTGCAACATCTCAATCACAGGAACACATCATGATTTCGTCAGCCTTCCGAACGGGCATCTGATTGTGCTCGCCGCTACGCAAAAAACGCTTTCAGACAATACAACTGCCACGGGTGACGTGCTCATCGATTTGGGCGACATGGAGAACGTCAGCGGCTCAAATCCCAATCATGTACCGCAGCCGGTCTGGCTATGGAACGAGTTCGATTACCTGGATACGAACCGGCGACCGTACTCGTATCCCGACTGGACTCATACGAATGCTGTCCTATATTCCGCAGATGATGGGAACCTGATCGTTTCGATCCGTCACCAGAACTGGCTTGTGAAGATGGACTACTCAAACGGAACCGGGGACGGGCACGTGATCTGGAAGTTAGGCTATCAGGGAGATTTTACGCTCCTGGACAGCAGCGGTGGTCCGGATAGCAACGATACCGACTGGTTCTTTGCCCAGCACGGTCCGTCGTTCACAACAAAAAATACTACGGGAAACTTCTCCTTGATCCTTTTTGACAACGGCGACGATCGCGGCGTTACAAGCGTCGTTGGAGGCACCTGTGGAGTAATGGGGCAGCCCGATTGTTATAGTACTGTTCCGATTTTGAATATCGACGAAACGGCCATGACGGCGACTCTCGCGTCTAAGCCAACCACGCCCGACTACTCTTTTTTTGGAGGGAATGCGGAGACTCTGGCGAATGGAAATGTCGAATACGACGAGTGCGCGGCCGTGCCTTTGCCAGGAGACGAGGGAAAGATCTTCGAAGTACTTCAATCGAACCCCTCCCAAGCTGTTTGGGAGATGGATGTGAATGGAAACAGCGTATACCGGGGTTTCCGGATGCCAAGCTTGTATCCCGGGGTGCAATGGTAGCTGAGTTGCCGATGGATTGAGGTAAAAGGTCGATGGGGCGTGACGGATCGGTAGATGACCGCTGCCAGAAGAAGAAACCATGGAACCGGACGCGGGCGCTCTCCTATCGCCAAGCACTCGATTGCGAGCGAACGTGTGTCTTGTGCTGATGGGCCTCGCCGCATTTCAAACGGCTCCGGAAGCCAAGCGCGTTGAGAATGACGACCCGACCCGGCGGGAGATTAGCCGGCGTCAAAAACGATCCCTCAGACGATCGCCATACCTTTCTGCTGAGTGAGGCTCGGAAGGCGTCATTTTTCTTGCTTGGCGAGTTGCATCGCGAATGACATTCCCGCGCTGATTCGGGATCTGTGGCCGCCAACGTCGCCAGGCGGTTATGGCTACATCGCGGCGGAACTGAGTCCGTGGGCGGCGAATCAATTGGAGTTCGTCCCGGCCGAGAGCTAGACCAAACTGCTCACACTCTGGTCGAAGGAAGAGGCACAGTTCGTTCGCAGGGCGGGTCGCGGCCGGTGCTGTGGAGCTGCGACATGGATGAAGAGCTACCACACTTGCTGATTCGAGAACTTGCAGCCGCTAATCCAACGAACGGTTCCCTGGTACGAATGGTTGAGATTACAAAAGTAGCCGATGCGTTTTCGAAAAACACGAAAGGGCAGAGGAACCGCCCATGAGAAAGAGCGAACAGAGTACCGAATCCCAAGTCCGCTGGCTCGAGAACAACAAGCAAACCAGGCCTCAAGAATTTTATGAAGAACGCGAACGAGGCCGGTCCTTAAGTCGGGACTAGCCTAACCGTTCGACGGCCATCGCCACGGCATTGCCTCCGCCGAGGCAGAGGGCGGCAATTCCGCGCTCCACGTCGCGGCGGATCATTTCGTAGATCAAAGTAACCAGAACGCGCGCCCCACTGGCGCCGATGGGGTGTCCAATGGCGACGGCGCCTCCGTTCACGTTGACTTTGTCGGGATCGAGGCCGAGTTCGCGCATCACAGCCAACGCCTGGACGGAAAACGCCTCGTTCAATTCGTAGAGGCCAACGTCTTCATTCTTCCAGCCAGTCTTCTGCCAGATCTGGCGAACAGCGCCGACGGGAGCCATCATGACCCATTTGGGTTCGACGCCACTGGTGGATTGCGCGATGATGCGAACCATAGGCTTGGCGCCGAGTTCTTTGGCGCGGGTTGCGCTGGTGACGACCACGGCTGCAGCTCCGTCGTTTACCCCAGGCGCGTTCCCGGCTGTGACGGTTCCGTCTTTATTGAAGGCCGGCTTAAGGCCGCGGAGCACCTCTATGGTTGTGTCCTCGCGCGGGCCTTCGTCTTTGTCGAAGATGGTTGGCGCACCGCCTTTCTTTTTCGCGGGAATCTCTACCGGAATGATCTGCGACTTGAAGTGGCATTCTTTGATGGCGGCGACTGCTTTGCGATGGGAGTTGAGGGCGAACTCGTCCTGTTCTTCGCGTGTGATGCCGTATTTTTCGGCAACGTTCTCGCCGGTAATGCCCATGTGGTAGTCGTTGTAGACGTCCCAGAGGCCATCGTGAACCATGGAATCGACGATCTCGGCGTTCCCGAGGCGGTATCCTTTGCGCGCTTGCGGCAGAAGGTAGGGCGCGTTGGACATCGATTCCATGCCCCCGGCGACGACGATGGAACTGTTTCCCGTTTGCACCGCTTGTGCTGCGAGGGCGACGGATTTCAATCCCGAGCCGCAAACCTTGTTGATTGTCATGGCACCCGTCGCGGGGGAAAGACCGCCGAAGATGGCAGCTTGACGCGCGGGATTTTGGCCGAGCCCAGCAGAGACGACGTTGCCCATGATGCACTCATCGACCTGCGCAGGATCGATGGCGGCGCGTTTCACCGCTTCGCGCACGACGATGGCGCCGAGTTGCGGCGCGCTGAAATCGGTGAGGCTTCCTTGAAATTTTCCGACCGGAGTGCGGCAGCCGGAGATGATGACTACATCGTCAAAAGAGGCCATAGATGGGCTCCTCGTGAAGATTTCGCTTACTCATTATAGATGAGCTGGCGCGGGCTTTCGCTTCATCGGATCGAGTAATGCCACACGGGAATGAGAAACGTTATGCGTGACGAGAAATCGTGATGCACAGGAAATTTCTTCGATCAGGACGCGACCATCAGTTGGATTTCTGTGCGAAGCGGGACAAGCGTCGAAAGAATTTGGTTGACTTCTGCCATGAAAGCTCGTTCGTCATGACTTTGGTATCGCGGGTTGTGCGAATGGATGTTCATTTTTCTCTTGACTTCATTTTTCATTAACTCTATACATCAACATAGTTGCAGTAAAAGACCACTGCAAATTTCCATGAAGAATGGAAGGGAGAATAGGAACAATGGCAACCAAGAAAAAGGCAAAGAAGAAAAAGAAACACTAAGCATTTTCCGTAGAAAGTCGACAGGGGGCGCGCAACGCGTCCCCTAAGTTTTTGGGCAAGACAGCTTTTAAGGCTCCCATCTTCTCAGTTCCCCGATTGCACTCGACGCGGAATGCGCTTCTCCTTTTCCGGACACAAGCTGCGATACGCGCAGAAGTTGCAATGCTGGCCAGGCTTGGCTTCGAAGATGCCGGCGGCAATTCCCTGCGCTGCCTTTTCGACGCATTCGCGGGCGGCAAGCAAGTCGGATGCGGAGCGCGCCGTGATCACCGGAACATTCTCTTCGAGGTTGTGAAAGATCAGCGCTCCGACGTCGTAGCCCCACTTTTCTTTCGCAGCGATGGCATAGAGCGATAACTGGAGGCTCTCGTCAGCGCTTTCCTGATCGCGCCCTTTGCCGGTTTTGTAGTCGACGATGGCCACGGTGCCGTCGGGGCGGCGGTCGATGCGGTCGATGCGACCAGCGACAATCGTGTCACCGATCCGAATCTCGAACGCTTCTTCGGTGTGCAAGACCTGTTCGGGCGGAATGGACCGGGCGGTTCGAAGGAAGTCCCCTAACTGCATGACGCCGAGTTGCTCGTAAAGTTCGTGCTGGTATGACTCCTGAATCTTGGCGTCAGCGAGATCCTGGAAGAACAGGTCGATCAGTTCCTGGTTGGTCTTCGGGCGGCCGAGATGGAGGGAATCGAAATAGGTTTTAAGCACCCGGTGGATCGTGGCGCCGTACTGCATGGCCGCGGCTGGCCTTCCCGGAATTCGCCAGTCACGTTCCAACTTGAATTGCAGACCGCAGCGTTCGTAGGTATCGACGGCCGAGGCGCTAAGGCGTTTGTGGAGGCCATCGAGCACCGGGAGTTCGAACCAGCGCGTGGTCTCGGATGAAGAAAGGGGCGTCCCGCCGGCGAGATCGAGCGCCGCCTGGGCACCGCTCGCTCGAATGGCCCGGAACCATGGTGCGACTGTGGGCTTCCCCATCAGCTCGCGTACATAGCCCGGAGGGGTCTTGTCATTCTTGCCGATTCCCTCGCGGGCGTAGATGCGGAGGGAGTCGCGGGCGCGGGTCATGGCGACGTAGAAGAGACGGCGCTCTTCCTGGCTGTGCAGCGTCTTATCATCGGCTCGGGCGAGCGAACCAGCGTCGTCGAGCTCCCGGGGAAAGGCGACCAGCGTTTCCTTGTAGTAGCTGGGAAACGAGTTCGAGTTGGCGCGCAGAATGAAGACGTGGGGGAACTCGAGTCCCTTGGCGCCGTGGACGGTCATCAGCCGGACGGCGTTCTGGTTTTCATTCGCGGGCAGAGGAATCACGCCCCCGGCCTCGCGAAAGTAGGCAAGGTAGTCGACCAGTTCCGCCAGGTCCGTGGTCTTGTTGATCTTCTTTCGCTCCCACTCGGCCACAAAGGCAAGTGCGGCTTCGAGATTGGGTGAGGCAGCATCGAGATGGAACTGCTTCACAATGATGTCGAGGGCAACGCGTGCTTTGGCGTTTTGCTGAACGACGGCGTCGCGCGCTTCGGCGATCGCAGCCAGAACCTCGGTACCGCCTTCGACCCGGTCGAGCGCCGCGGAAAGAGGAACGACCTTGGCTTCGCGGTTGTCTCGGGCGATGTTGCGCATGACCTGCCGCAGTTGTTCGGGATTGACGTGGAAACAAGGCAGGGCAGCTACGCGGAAGAGGCTGACGTCGTCGCCGGCCGAAACAATGGCATTCAGACAGGCAAATAGGTCGCGGGCCTCGGGCGTGTCGGAGATATCCATGCTCTCAATCACGAAGGGGATGCCTTGTTCGGCCAGTCCCTGGACCGCGTCGTCGCGGTGAGCGTGAGAGCGGTACAGGATAGCGAAGTCCGACCATTTGCACTTCAGCTTCTTCTGCGCATCGCGGATCGAGCAGACGACGTCAGGGCCTTCAGAACCTCTCGAGGCCGTGATCACCAGGGATACCGGGGTGCCGGCCAGCGGAGCCCCCGCTTTTTTGGCTTCCTCTTCGCGGGCAGATTCGAGGGGAGTGCGGCTGTAGGCGAGCGCCCCGCTCGAATGCTTGGCGAACACCGGAGGGTTGACATCGATCAGCGCGAAGGCCGTGCGCAGGATCGGGGTAGTCGAGCGACGATTCTTCTCGAGCACCACCAGCTTGGCCGTGGGGAAGCTTCGGTGGAAGAGCTCGAACGCCTCGCTCGACGCTCCGCGGAAGCGATAGATGGACTGGTCAGGGTCGCCGACGGCGAAAATGTTGCCGGTGTCGCCCGCCAGGAGGGACAGAATTTTGATCTGGGCGACGTTAGCGTCCTGAAACTCATCAGCGAGAATGAAGCGGGCATGGGCGCGGGCCTCGGCGAGAACTTTTTCATCGCTCGCGAGCAGCCCATAGGCGCGAGTGATCATGTGGCTGAATGTGCCCAGGTTTTCTTCTTCCAGCCAGCGCTCCAGGGTTCGGAACACGCGGGAAATTTCCCGGCACCGGCCAAGGATTTCGGTGTCATCGAGGACGTGGTTTGACCTGGCCACTCGCGGCAGTGGAAGTTCGCCCCGTTCCAGGGCCTTTACGTACCGTTCGTACTTCTCCGGGGTGACCAACTCGTCGTGGCAGCGGCTGACGAAGTCGAGCAGATCGTTGAGGAACTGTCCGATGTTGGCGGCGCGAATGTAGTGCTCGAGGTTCAGTTCGCGCATGCGACGGCGAAGGTAGATCCAGAGATCTTTTTCGTCGAGGACCCCAAAGTCCCGATTTGCACGTTTGAGCAGGTTGAGGCAGTAGTCGTGGAAGGTTGCCGCCTGTATGGATTTTGCACCGAGCAGCTTGCGTACGCGCTCACGCATTTCCGCGGCCGCATTGATGGTATAGGTGAGGGCCAGAATTTCATCGGGCTGCGCGTGGCCTTCGGTGACCAGACGCTCGATGCGGTGGGTCAGGACCGAGGTCTTCCCGGTTCCGGCACCGGCAACAACCAGCATCGGGCCGTGAACGTGCTCGATTGCCTGGCGCTGGCGATCGTCGGGAGCAAACTGATTGGCGCGGGAACCAAACTTCGAGACCGGCATGTGCGGCTCAGGATACCACCCGAGCGGATGAGGAAGTCTGTGCGAAAGTGGTGGTTTCCGAACGCGACCGCCGGCGGCGCCGAAAGCTTGGGGCTAGCCGACTGCTGAGAAAGTGATCGCAATGGCGGCGATAGCGGCAGTTTCGGAGCGTAGAACCGTTGGGCCAAGGGATGCCGAAAGCCATCCTTCTTTCCGAAAGAGTTGCATTTCCTCCTCGGTCCAGCCACCTTCGGGGCCGATCGCCAGCAGCACCTCTTGTTCCGGAGTGTGTTCTCGGAGGGCATCGCGAAGCTGAGTCTGGGTTTCGGATTCAGACAAGGCGATTTTCAAAGCGGCCGCAGAATTCACGGCTTGGCTCAACTTCACCGGAGCGGCAATCTCTGGTGGGGCCGCGCGGCGTGATTGCTCAGTGGCTTGTAGGGCAATTCGGTTCCAGCGGCCGGCTCGCTTCCCCGATGTTGAAGCCAGGTGTGGATCGGTGCGGCGCGCAATCACCGGAACGATCCTTGAAACTCCGAGTTCCGTGGTTTTCTCAATAGCCCACTCGAGGCGGTCGAACTTGAAGATGGCGAGCAAAAGGCTCACGCGGGGCGCGGAACCTCCGGCTGAGATTTCTTCTCCCAGTTCGAAATCGACTCGGTCATCGGCGATGGTCACAATCTGGCCGCGACGCACAACCGCGCCGGCAACGATATCGAATTCCTGGCCGACGCGAGCCCGCAGGACGCGAATCAGGTGGTCGGCGTGGTCGCCAGTGAGGGCAGCCTGGTTGCCGGAGACTTCATCGGCGATCCAGCGGCGGCGGGTCATTCGAGTCCCGCGTCCTGAGCTGCGAGTCCCGAGAATTCGCGCTTTGTCATCGGGCGGTTACTGGAAGATGTCTTTCATCTTGCCGAGGAGCGAGCGCAGCAAGGGCTGATTGTCGACTTGGGAGAGTGCATCGAGTTCCTCGAGCAGCTCCCTCTGACGTTTGTTCAGCCTGGTGGGGACTTCGACACGCACCTCGATGTAGAGGTCTCCCTTGCCATGGCTATTCAGCACGGGAACGCCTTTGCCGCGCACGCGGAAGGTAGTACCGGGCTGGGTACCGTCGGGAATCCTGAGGGTGTGTTCGCCGTCCATGGTGGGCACTCGAATCTCGGCGCCCATTGCGGCCTGCGCCACCGAGATCGGAACCACACAATGCAGGTCGTTGCCTTCACGCGCGAAGAACGGATGATCCTTTACATGCAGGACGACATATAAGTCGCCTGCGGGTCCGCCGAATGGGCCGGCTTCTCCGGCGCCGGCGAAGCGGATGCGGGTGCCGTCTTCGACCCCGGCCGGGACTTTGGCATCGACGGTGCGCTGGCGAAGAAGGCGCCCGTCGCCTTTGCACTTCAGGCAGGGATCGGTGATTACGCTGCCCGAACCCTGGCAGGTGGGGCAAGTGCGGGCGATGCTGAAAAATCCCTGCTGATAACGGACCTGGCCGCGGCCGTTGCAAGAGCGGCAGGTGGTGGGGCTCTTGCCAGGAGCGGCGCCCGAACCGTGACACTCCTCGCACGCCTCGTGGCGGCGAACCGTGACTTGCGCTTCGGTGCCGAAGAATGCCTGTTCGAACTCGAGCGTCAAGTCTTCGCGGAGATCGGCGCCACGCTGGACGCGGCTGCGGCGGCGTCCGCCACCAGTGCCGAAAAGGTCGCCAAAGCCGAAGAATTCTCCGAAGATGTCGGTGAAGTCCTGGAATATCGAGGGATCGAAACCTGCGCTCTGGCCCGCACCGCCCAGGCCAGCGTGGCCGAAGCGGTCGTAGACAGCGCGCTTCTCGGAGTCGGCGAGCACCGCGTAGGCCTCGCTCACTTCCTTAAACTTTTCTTCCGCGTCCGGATTATTCGGATTGCGGTCGGGGTGGTACTGCAGCGCGAGCTTGCGGTAAGCGCTTTTGAGCTCCACCTCGGTGACCGTGCGGGCTACACCCAGCACTTCGTAGTAATCGCGTTTTGTGTTCGTCGTCAATGAACCCTTTCCTCAGCCGGTTGAGATGACCCGCTCGCTCCGGCTATCGTCCGCCTTCAAATCGACTGCGGGCCGATATGTTTCAAACGTCCAAGGATGCCCTTCGAGGTCGAGCACGTGACACTCGCGCGACCCGAAATCGGTCTCATAAGGCGCGGCCAAGATGTTCGCGCCTGCGGCTCGCGCTCGCTCAAAGTGCGCCTCCCAGCGCCTTGGGACTGGCGAGGCCGTCGTCCCGGCCAACCGACCCGACCTTGATCCGGTTTGTGCCGAGTCGGAGTTGCGCATGCCGGACGAATTCCCCGCTCTCGGGGACGCAAAACACCTCGACGAACTCGAAGGCGGAACACAGCCAGTCGATCGCGGCGCGGGCATTGCTGTAATGCAGAATGGGAACAGTCGTCTGCATGCGCTCCTTGATTTCTGCTGAACTGGGCAATGCGCCTATTTTCCCGGGTTCTTCGCCACTTTGACCATCGCCGGGCGCAGCAGACGGTCTTTCAACTTGTAGCCGCGCTGCCACTCCTCGAGCACTTCATGGTCTGCCGCATCGGGAGTTTCGACCAGCTCGATCGCCTCGTGCACATGCGGATCGAATTGCTCCCCCTTGGCGGCGATGGGACGCACACCCAACTTCGCCAGCACATCCTGAAACTGTTTGTAGATGAGTTCCACCCCGGCGCGGAAGTCTCCGGCCTGTGATTTGGCCTGCAGGGCGCGTTCGAAGCTGTCGATCACCGGGAGCAGTGCCCTGATGGTATCGACGCTGGCGAAGTCGCGGAAATCCTGCTGTTCTTTGGCCGCGCGTTTCCGGGCATTGTCGAATTCCGCCTGCATGCGAGCCATGCGGTCCAGCAAGGCATCGCGCTCGGCTTTCAGCTTCTGCAATTCTGCGGCGGAAGCATCGGCCGCAGGGGAGGGGGTCTCCGCCTGCGGGGTAGAGGGATTCTCGTCTCCGTCGGATGGTGGAAGTTCGTGGTCCAAGTCCACACCCCGCATTTCGCTTTCTGATTTTCCGTTTGATTTGCCCATAACTGCGCTATTACTCCGATTCATTCAAGATCTTATCGAACAGGCGTGCGATGTATGAAACGGCGGTGATCGTGTGCTGATAGTCCATGCGGGTTGGGCCGATGACGGCGAGCGAGCCCATCACCTCGCTTCCCGCATGCACGGGAGCGCCAATCAGAACGAAGTTCTGCATCGACGGCAACGCCTGGTCGAGACCGATGACTACGCGCACCGCCTCCTGCTTCACGTCGAGGTAGGCGCTAAGCAGTTGGATCACTTTTTCTTTCTCCTCGAGGGTCTCAAGCATTTCCTTAAGGCGTTGGCGGTCTTGTTCTGCCGACAGCAAGTTGGCCGCGCCTTCGACGAAGACCACCTGAGAGCCGACCTCGGTGGCGAGGGCGCCCTGCTTGTAAAGCTGCTCGATGGAATTCATCAAGCGGTCGTATTCGCTGCGCTCTTTTTCGATGCGGCGGGAGAGTTCCGTACGCATGGCTTCCATGGTCCAGCCGCGGAAATTTTCGTTGATGTAGCGGGAGGCGAGGTCGAGATCGGATTGTGGCAGATCAAGGCGCAGCACGCGGTCGCGCACCAACCCGGAACGCGTGACCAGCACGGCCAGAACCTTCTGATCGCCGAGGCGCGAAAAATAAACATGCTCGAGCGCGTTCCTGGGGCCGCTGGTCGCCACCGTGACGCCGACATTGCGCGAGATCAACGAGAGCACATGCGAGGTGCGTTCCATGAACTCTTGCAGATCGGTGATGCTCGCCAGCGAGTCGGAGATCATCGTCTCTTCCTGGGGTGCGAGGCGGGCGTTACCGGAAATCTGCTCGACGTAGTAACGGTAGGCTTCGGTCGTGGGCACACGTCCGGCGGAAGTGTGGGGCTGCTCGAGGAATCCGGCGTCAGAGAGGTCGGCCATCACGTTGCGAATCGACGCCGGACTCAGGCCTTCGCGGTTCGAGCGCGCGAGCGTGCGCGAGCCGACCGGCTCACCTGTCGAGATGAAGGTTTCGACGATGGCGGTCAGGATTTCGCGTTCGCGAGTCCCGATATTAGGGTCAGCGGGCATAAGTCATTGTGTCAGTTATCTCAATCCGAGCGGCGCCCGGGCCGGGGGGAGACACTGCAGCCAGTAACATTTTACCTAACTGTGTTAGATGCAGAAGCTTAGGTTTTGGATCGCAGAGCCCGGGTTCCGTTTGGATTCTAGAAACGTGGTGGGAGAGTGTCAAGACGGTGCGGGTTTCAAGCATCAAAGTTCATGCTGCGATCCCATCCACCTCACACTGACGCCTCCGGTTGTGCCAACCTTGAAAACCTTGGAACTTTGAAACCTTGAAGTCTGAGCAATCTTGCTATTCTCTCTGGTCGGTCTTTGAAGGTCTTGAGAAGCACACCTCACATTGCGGTCGTCGGCGCCGGGGCTTTTGGAGGATGGAGCGCGCTCGTTCTGCTCGAACGCGGGGCGCGCGTTACTTTGCTGGATGCGTGGGGACCAGGGAATTCGCGGGCCTCGTCGGGCGGCGAAACGCGGATCATGCGGGGCACTTACGGTCCCGATCAGCCTTATACGGAACTGGCGGCGCGGGCGCTCCAGTTGTGGGCAAAGTATGAGCGGCGGTGGAAGCGGCGGTTTCTGCATCGCTCGGGAGTGCTGTGGATGGCCGCGGCGCCTGACGACCGCTTCGAGCGCGAGTCGATTGAGATGCTGCGGGCGGCCGGGATCGAATATCAGGAACTCTCGGCGGCTCGAATGAGAAAGCGCTGGCCGCAGATCAACTTTGAGGGCATTGAGTGGGGAATTCTTGAGCCGCAGTGCGGCTACCTGGACGCGCGGAACAGTTGCCGAGCGGTGGTAGAGGCGTTCGTGGCAGCGGGCGGGCAGTACTTGCGGGCAGCGGTCTCCCCGGAGGGGATTGAGAGTGCTCCTTTGCGCCGTATGAATATGTCGGACGGGTCGCGCCTCCAAGCCGATATTTATGTGTTTGCTTGCGGACCGTGGCTGGGCGGGCTTTTTCCTCAAGCGATCGGGAAACTCGTTCAGGCCACGAAGCAGGATGTGCTTTTCTTTGGCACGCCGGCGGGAGATTCGCGGTTCAGCGATTCACAGATGCCCGTATGGGGTGACCGTCGCGATCATTTTTTCTACGGGATTCCGGGCAGTGACCGGCGTGGGTTCAAGATTGCCGACGATACGCGCGGTCCCGACTTCGATCCGACGAGTGGAGAAAGAATTGTGGACTCCGGGATACTCGAAGGAGTTCGCGACTACATCGCATTCCGCTTCCCGGCTCTCAAAGACGCTCCGCTCATCGAGACTCGCGTTTGCCAGTATGAGCAAACCCCGGATAGTCACTTCGTCATCGACCGGCATCCGATGAACGAGAACGCGTGGCTGGTTGGCGGCGGCTCGGGGCATGGATTCAAGCATGGGCCAGCGGTCGGCGAGATGATGGCGGAGCTGATCTTGAAAGATCGCGAGCCCGCGGCCATTTGGCGGCTGGGAAGATTTCAGAAATAGAAACGGCCTTGCGATCCTGAGCGCTTTCGCGGAAAGCCGCCAGCGCTTTCGGCAGAATGCATTCGTCGTTTACGCGCCAAGATCTGCGGCTCAGGATCACAAAATGGGCGCGCGGGCGCGCGCGACATTACTGGATTTGGATCACGTTGGCCGGAGCGTTGGCCTTGATCTCGCCGACGCGGTCGATGACCTTCCGGGCGAATTCGTAGATCGATTTGGCGTGCGGGGAGTTCTCGCCTTCCAGCACGACGGGCTTGCCGCCGTCTCCAGATTTGCGGACTTCGGGGTCGAGCGCAATGTTGCCGAGGAACGGGACTTCGAATCGCTTGGCCATCAATTCGGCGCCGCCGCGCGAGAAAATGTCGACCTCGTGGGAGCAGTGCGGACAAACGAAGTAACTCATGTTTTCGACAACTCCCGCCACGTCGACCTTCATTTGGCGAAACATTTCAATCGCCTTGCGCGCATCTTGCAAGGAAACGTCCGATGGAGTTGAAACTACTACCGCTCCGGTCAACGGCACCGTCTGAACCAGCGAGAGCGCCACGTCGCCGGTGCCGGGTGGCAGGTCGACGACCATGTAGTCGAGGTGTCCCCATTCGACCAGGCCCAGGAACTGGCGGATGATCTGGTGAAGCATCGGGCCACGCCAGATGATCGGCTTGTCGCCCGGGTTGAGGAATCCGACGGAGATGACTTTCAGGCCGAAGGCTTCGATGGGCTCGATGCGGTTTTCGCCGACCATCCGCGGCTGGGTGTTGACGCCGAGCATCAGCGGGACGTTGGGGCCGTAAACGTCGGCGTCGAGCAGGCCGACTTTGTGTCCCATTTGGGCGAGAGCGACGGCGAGGTTCACGGACAGGGTGGTCTTGCCGACACCTCCTTTGCCCGAACCGACGGCGATGATGGCGTCGACTCCCGGCAGCGGTTGCGGGCCTTGCTGCACGGGGCCGTGTTGATGCGGCGTAGGTGCGTTCAAATGAATTGCTCCTGATTTAAGACTAGAAAGACCGGCGCTGAAGATCCAGCAGAGCTCCAAAGCTTCATTATACAAGGCAGAGAATGGCTGCCTTACGCGATACAATGTGCACGAAATTCTAGGGGCGAGGGCTTCTGGCTAGCAGACGTTCTTGAGGCAGGATGAGGTCCTTCCCTCTTGGGGAGCGAAAAATGAAGGGCGTTTCAGCAGCGGATATCCCTTCCTATAGTGTCGTTTCATTCGGTTCGGCGCTTCCTCGCGTCTCGCCCGACTCCGCCACCATCAGGGCGGCCATCACACGACTTGAGGAGAATCCTTCCGACGACATTCGCTAAAGCGCGAAAGGCGGCGCGCGCGGTGACAGAGCTACTGAAGAAAGCCCCCATCAAGGAATCCGGCCTCTCCCGCATTTCTCTTTCCCATGAGTATCGTTTCATCAACAACGAAAGACAGCGGATTGGATACGCAGCCAGGATTGGCCTTAAAGTGGTCCCGAACCAACTTGACCACATCGAAGAAGTACTTTCCAGCCTGGTGAGCGCAGGCGCCAACGAGATTACCGCAACCAAGTTTCACACCACAAAGCTGAAAGCTCTCCGAGCCCAAGCTCGCACGCTTGCCATGCAAGCCGCGCGCGAAAAAGCCGAGATTTATGCCAACGCCGGGGGGGAGTCACGATCGGCAAAATCGTTGCGATTCAAGATGTAGACCCAAATGTAGTCCGGCAGGAATTCCACGCAAGGGCACAAATCCAGCAGGAACTGAGTGACCACGAACCCGATCAGGACTCGCTCGACCCGAGCGCGATCCCGGTGGGGGCCGCAGTGATCGTCACCTACGAGATCGCCAGCTGGAGCTCGGCGAAATCATCCTCGCCCGGCGATTGAAAGGCATTCGACGGCGACAGCCGATGAATGAAAGAGTGCCGCCCAGGGCTTCAATACCCTTCTCCCTCCAGCCCGACTTTGCCCCGGAACATGCGGAACACGTAGGTGAAGTAGGCGAGGGCCAAGACCGCGGCGACGCACCACCAGATGAAGCCGACGCCCAGGCCGTGCTGGCCTGCCGCCGTGTTGTAGATGGTCAGGTTGCGTGCGGGATCGGTGCTGGCGGGAAGAACCACCGGATAGAGGGCGAACGCGGCTCCCACCAGCATGCCCACGATGTAAAGCGCCGAGGCGACGAAGGCGATCTTGTCGGCCTGTTTGATCATGGCATGCATCATGACGGCGAGCGATCCGAAGACCAGCACTGGGATGACAAATCCGATCATGTGGTGTTTGTAGTTGTCGAGCACGCCCGGGCGGATGGAGACCGTCGCTACCAATGCGACAACGGTCAGGAGAAGTTGCACTGGCCAGACCCACCTTGCGACGGTGCGAGCGCGGCGGTTCAGGTCGTTTTCTGTTTTAGCAGCCACGTAGAGCGAGCCGTGCGCCGTCAGCGTAACCAGTGCGATCAACCCGGTCAGGACCGTGTACCAGTCGAGGATGCCGTTGTGCGTGCCCGCCGTTCCGAAGTTCACGCGGAAGTTGGTCCAGAGCGGCTCGAAGAAATATTGGTCGGGGCGGAGAGGAACGCCGCGGACCACGTTGCCCAGGGCGGCACCGAAAAAGATGCAGAGCAGGATGCTGGAGAACGAGAATACGACGTCGAAGAACCCGACCCAGACCGGGTTGTGGAGATGATGGCGCAATTCGATGCCAATGCCTCGCAGCATCAGGAGCCATAGGACCATCATCAGGGGCAGATAGAAACCGCTGAAGCTGGAGGCATAGAGGAGCGGGAAGGCGAAGTAGAGCGTGCCTCCGGCGGCAACGAGCCAGACTTCGTTGCCATCCCAGACCGGGCCGATGGCGCGCATAATCATTTTGCGTTCGGCGAGGGTGCGGGCGGCGCCGAGGTAGATGACGCCGGCGCCGAGATCGAATCCGTCGAGCACAACATAGGTTGTAATCATGGCTGCGACGATCGTGAACCAGAGTGTTTCCATTTGCGTCCTCGAAATCGAGTAAGGCCCTTTCCAGAAAGTTCGGGCGCCTCATAGTATCGTCAAAGCTGTCGCCAACTTCATGAGCGCGGCGTTCGGTTGCACCCCGCGATGGTTGTTCCTTTGCGACCCGTCTAGTGTCCGAAAGCTACTTCTGCTTCTGGGCCACGCTCGATTTCGCGGTGGACCAGGAAAAGGAAGAAGATGCCTAGCACCGTGTACATACCCATGAAACCCAACAGGGTGAAAATTCCGTTTCCAGCGGAAACCGTCTTCGAGTAGCCGTCAACCGTCCGCATCACGCCATAGACGAGCCAGGGCTGGCGGCCGATCTCGGCGGTGATCCATCCCGCGGTGTTGGCAATGTAGGGAAACGGCAACGCGAGCAGGAGAATCCACAACATCCAGCGACTGGAAAACAACTTACCCCGCCAGAGAAGCAAAGCTGCCACCACCGCGATTGCGATGAAGATTGTGCCCAGGCCCACCATGATGTGGTAGCTGAAGTAAAGCAGCTCAATACTGGTTGGCCACTGATCGACTGGAAAAGCATCCAGGCCTCTTACTTCTGCCGTCCAGGCGCGATAGGTCAGAAAGCTCAGCGCGTTGGGAATGATCAGTGGATTGTCGATTTTTCTCTCGGCGAGGTTCGGCTGGCCGATCAACACAAGCGGGGCACCCGGCTGGCTCTCGAACAAGGCCTCCATGGCCGCGAGTGTGACGGGCTGGTTTTCGGCGATCATGCGGCCCTGGCCATCTCCGGTAGGGAAAAGCTGCAATACGCTGAAGATCAGGGCGGCAACGACTCCCGTACGAACGAAAATACGGCCGTATTCCTCAAACTTGCCCCACAGGAGGTAGAACGCGCCCACCGAGGTCATCACAAAAGCGCCGGTAATGACCGCCCCGCCCATGTTGTGTGCGTATTGCCACCACGCCCATGGATTCAGTACGAGCGCCCAAAAGCTGGAAAGCTGTGCCGAACCGTCGGTGGCGGTGGCGTATCCCACGGGATGCTGCATCCAGGCATCGGTGGCGATGATGAAAAATCCGCTCAGCCAGGAACCGAGGAATACTGCCACCGCCGACCACCAGTGACCGCGCGGGCCGAGGCGCTTTTCGCCGTACAGGAAGAGCCCCAGAAATGCCGACTCCAGGAAGAACGCGAACATCCCTTCCATCGCCAATGTCTGTCCGATAACGCCGCCCGCAAAGCGTGAGAAATGCGACCAGTTTGTGCCGAACTGAAATTCCAGGGGAATACCGGTCACCACGCCGATAACGAAGTTAATGCCGAAGATCCGGCCCCAGAAGCGGGCGGCACGGTTGTAAGTCTCGTCGTTGCGGCGAAGGGCTAAAGTCTTCAGCACCACGATCAGGAGCGCGAGGCCCATGGTGAGTTGGGGGAACAGGTAATGGAAGGTGACGGTAAAGGCGAAATGAAGGCGATGAACCAAGAGGGCAGTTTCCATGAACGATCCTCGGCTTGGCCAGGCTAAATGTCAGAGGCGCAAGGATTGTAGCGAAAGGCACAAACTGAGTAAACGCTTAGCGGCCCAACATTGGCGAAACATCCCTATTCAGAGATGGGTCCGTCAGATGGCTCCTGGCTTCCTTCTGCGGATCCAATCGCCGGCAAGCGATGGCGGAGCGAACAGGAGCAAAGCGGCAGTCTGGGTCCACAGCGCGACGGAGGCTGTTGATGTGACCTCAATCACCGCAGAAATCAGCGTCCCTTGCGCCTTCGTTCCAATTCATCACGGCGGAGTTCGCGGCGACGTCCGGCATCTTCATAGCGGTGCTGCTCGTCGGATGTTTCGGGAATTACCGGCGCGATTCTCAAGCGGTTCCCTGATTTATCGATGGCGACAAATGTCACGTGTGCCGAGGCTACGTGCTTCGAGGTGTCGGCGATGTAGTCCTCGACAAAAACCTTTACTCCAACCTCCATCGAAGTGTGGAAGACCCGGTTTACCGACGAGCGCAGGATGACGAGATCTCCCACGCGCACTGGAACCAGGAAGTCGATGTGATCGACCGAAGCCGTGACCACGTAGTTGCGCGAATGCCGGTGCGCCGCCATGGCGCCGGCGAGGTCGATCCAGTGCATGAGCCGTCCGCCAAGCAGAGTACCCAGAGGATTGGCGTCGTTTGGCAGGACGATCTCTGCCATCTCGGATTGCGAGTCCCGGACCGGGCGTGGGGCCAGTTTCTCGTCGGACATGTCCTTCATCTTTCCCAGAAAAAAAGCTGATATCTCATAAGGGATCTTATTCCAATGTTAACTGCGCATCTTTCTCAAGCAACTTTCCAGGAAGCACTCTGCCATTTTCTGGACGCGGGCATCGCCATGCCTCAGCAACCAAGTGCCTTGGACGAGATCGAATTCCAACTCTCCGTGTCCGGCGGGACGGTGGTCGAGTTCACAGATATACGTCAGTCGGAGGATTGAACTTGGGGTCGCCGCGTCACTGCCCGGACGCTTATTGGACGGCGGTCGAGATACGGCAAAGCGCACTGCGTCCGAGGTGCGTTCGAGCGGCGCCCAGGCGCAACCGCGAGCGCAACCTAAATTGCAAAAGGATTCGAGAACATCCTCGGAAGGAATCTCGTTCTCATGCCCGGGAGCGGTGCAGTGGCCGCTCCACCCGCAACCGAGAGGAAGACGTGCCGGATGCGGCCAACCGCCATTTTCGAGTTTTGCCACCGGCATGAAGAATGGACAGGCCAAGTTGGAAATTACCTCGAGAGGGCCGTTTCTGGGAACCGCCATTGTAGCAGTCGCGGGCAGCTTCCAATTCTCGAACCACGAAACGAAATACGAGAGGAGTACCCCACATTCTTGTTGCTTTTATGCTCCATCAATGCCCATTCATAGAGAATGCCTCCAGTTAATGCAGGCAAGGATTCGTCACCTTATATTCCCAGCCTAAGGCTGGGGCTTTACGGCGAAATTTGGTAATCTCGTCATGTCGCAACTGTTTCTACTGTTTTCTATGGATAGAATTGCCGCATTGAATGAAGTTCTGACCGAACATCCGAAGGATGCTTTCGCCCGTTACGGACTGGCGATGGAATATTCCAAGCAAGGGGACTTCGACCGCGCGCTGGCAGAATTTGCGATTCTGTTAGAAAACCATCCCGACTACACCGCGGGGTATTTCATGGCGGCGCAGACGCTGGTGCGAGCGGAACGAGTGGAAGAAGCCAAGAAGATGTTGAACGATGGCATCGGATCAGCGCGTCGCACCGGGAATCTGCATGCGCAGTCGGAAATGGAAGCCATGCTTGGGGAGCTGGCAGCGTAGCCTCCCGAGCCCCAGCCTCTCGAACCTGCCTGTTCTCCTTCGCTAGACTACCCGGGGTGTCAGCTTTCGCGATTGACCATCCTTTCCATGGCCCGCTCGATGATCGCGGGAAATAGCTGGTAGAGCTTGACCGGAAGATGCAACGTCCAGGGGACGATCACTTCCCTTTTCTGCTTTAGGTATCCCTGCATCGTGGCGCGCGCTACCTGCTCGGCTGTAATGCCGCGCATCGAGTTCGGGCGAACTTTCTTCAAATCGTTTCCCCGCACGGCATTTTGGCCGAATGCGGTCTCGACAGAGCCAGGGCAAACGGTGAGCAGGTGAATGTGGTCGTTCTTCAACTCGACCCGCGCAGCCTTGCCGATCGCATTGAGCGCGAACTTGCTGGCACTGTACGTGGCACTAAATGGAAGCGGGATATGGCCGGCGACGCTGGAGATGTCGATGATGGTGCCACCGCCTTGCCGGCGCATCACCGGAATGACCGCCTGCATCGCCGCCAACGCCCCGAAGAAATTTGTTTCAAACAAATCGCGGCAGGCCGCCATATTGACTTGCGCGACCGAGTCGTAGAGTCCGTGTCCTGCATTGTTGACCCAGATGTCGACGCGCTGGAAGTGGTCGAGAGTCAGAGCCAGGACTCGGTCAATCTCTTCCGAGTGGCGGACGTCGCAGGAAAGAGCCATCGTGCGGTCGGGGAATCCGATTCGTAGGCGAGCCGCCTCTGCCCGGGCCGTGTCACGCGACAGCAGGGTGACGCTTGCGCCGTGCACGGCGAATATCCTGGCGATGGCTTCGCCAATTCCCATCGAAGCGCCGGTGACCACAGCTACTTTCCCTCGGAGTTCCATGCCCGCGTTGTATTCGACAGTGTGCGGGGTGTCAAGAAGGAGCGGGCGGCCGTGTCGTAGAATCAAGGTGGTGCGGTTGGAGACGGTGTGCCCCTTCTCGCGTTGTTCCCTCTCGAGGTTGTTCTGTTCCCCGGCACTCCTCTGCCCTTGCACATTTTCGAGCCGCGATACAAAGAAATGATCGGCGAGTGCCTGGCCAAGAGCTCACCCTTTGGGGTTGTGCGTGCGCACGAAGATGGCATCGCAGAAGTCGGCTGCACGGCCGAGATCATCACGGTCACCAAAGAGTATCCCGATGGCCGTATGGATTTGATCGCGGAGGGCCGCAATCGCTTTGAAGTGCTTGAATTGAATCAGGAGCGATCGTTTTTGCGGGCCGAGGTGTTGATGGTTCCCGACGAACCGGACAGCGCAGTCGAGGCAGAGCGCGTTCGGGCAATCCAGCTTCATCTGGAAATTCTGGCGCTGGCGGGTGCGGTGCAGGATTTATCGGCGGCGGATCACGCCGTGTTGTCGTTCCATTTGGCCGGGTCTCTACCCCTCGATCTCGACTTCAAGCAAAAGCTCTTGGGCATGCGGTCCGAGCGCCAGCGAATCGGGGTAGTGGCTGCCTATCTCGAGAACATCCTCCCCAGACTCCGGCGCGCCACCGAGGCGCGTCAGAAGGCCGGCGGGAACGGGCACGTGCATTGATTCCGAATCTGCGCGGGAAAAACGGCGCGGGCAGTGCGGCGTATAATCTGGGTAAGTTTTGGTGGGGGTTCCATTCATGAGTGTTCCGCGCACGTTGGGGGATCTGCGGCACAGCCAATTTTCCGAAGAGCGTCTACGGACACGCCGGGTGAAGGACGAACTACGCGACAACCTGCTAGCGCGCCTGCGTGAGAATGGCGATGCTTCGGTTTTTCCCGGTATCGTCGGGTATGACGATACGGTGGTGCCGCAGATCATCAACGCGATTCTTTCGCGGCATAATTTCATTCTGCTGGGATTGCGCGGTCAGGCGAAAAGCCGCATCCTGCGGGCATTGACGACCCTGCTGGATCCCGAGATGCCCTATGTGGCCGGATGCGAGATTCACGATAATCCCTACGCGCCGATCTGCCGGCGCTGCCGCGAGGAAGTGGGGCGAAGTGGCGACGACATTCCGATTGCCTTCCTTTCCCCGGGCGATCGCTACGTGGAAAAGCTGGCGACGCCTGATGTGACGATCGCCGACCTGATCGGCGACATCGATCCCATCAAGGCGGCGCGCGGTGGACATGAACTGTCGAGTGAGTTGACGGTTCACTACGGATTGCTGCCACGGGCCAATCGTGGGATCTTCGCGATCAACGAACTGCCGGACCTGGCGGGAAAAATTCAGGTTGGACTGTTCAACATCATGCAGGAGGGCGACGTACAGATCAAGGGATACCCGATCCGTCTTCCGCTCGACGTGGCGCTGGTGTTCAGCGCGAACCCGGAGGACTACACCGCCCGCGGCAAGATCATCACGCCGCTGAAAGACCGCATCGGATCGGAGATTCGCACGCACTATCCGGCGACCGTCGAGGAAGGGGTTGCGATCACCGCGCAGGAGGCCTGGACGCGGCGCAATGGCAACGCGCTCGATTTACCCAACTACGTGCAGGAAGTGATCGAGCGTGTGGCTTTCGCGGCGCGCGATGACAAGAAAATCGACAAGCGTTCGGGCGTGAGCCAGCGGCTGCCAATTTCGGCGATGGAGAATGTGATTTCCAACGCCGAGCGGCGGGCGATTCGCAATAAAGAAAAGCTGGTTGTGCCGCGCATCAGTGACATTTATGCGGCCCTGCCTGCCATCACCGGCAAACTCGAACTGGAATACGAAGGCGAAATGAAGGGCGCGGATTTTGTCGGTCGCGAACTGATTCGCACGGCCATCGCCAAGACCTACGACGAATATTACACCGGCGCGAACGTGCAGCAGATCGTCCAGTGGTTCGACCTGGGCGGCGAGATTCAGTTGTCAGACTCGGTTTCCGCCGAAGAAGCTCTGGAGAAGTTGAAGGGGATACAGGGCCTCATCGACAAGCTCGGCCCGCTCGGCGTTTCGCAGAAAGACAGCCAGGAACAACAGGTATCGGCCGCCGAGTTCATCCTCGAAGGACTGCACGCCCACAAGCGCATCGGGCGCAGCGAGGAACGGGTGTTTAAGGCTGGCGAGAAGAAACCGGAGCCGGTGCGAGACAAGTCGTTCGAGGCCGACGACCGACCCTATCGCCAGAGAAGACAGTTCAACTGAGCCCATAAAATGAGGGTTGAGCGGGACCGACAACCGAACTCCGTTTGTTCATCGCTCACCGCTCATCGCCGTTTATGAAGCGCATCCGTTACTCCAAATACGTCCCCGATCCTGCGGGCGAGATGAGCATGGAGGACCTGCTCGGCGCGCTCTCCGATTATCTGCTGCAGAGCGGGTTTCAGGATTCCATGTGGTACGAGATGCCCCCGGGTGAGCAGACGCTGGACGACCTGCGCCACGCGATCGAGAATGCCCTGCTGAACGGCGAGATGTTCGACGACAACCTGCGAGAACAGATCGAGCAGATGATGGCCGAGGGCAAGCTCGACGACCTGATCGAGCAACTCATCGAGCGGATGCAGCAGGAGGATTACATCTCTGTCGATGAACCGCATGATCCGGCGCGGCGATCCAGCGTGGGTGGGCAGACGGGCGAGGCGCAGCAGGCGCGGTTTGAGATTACCGACAAGAGCCTCGACTTTCTTGGATTCAAGTCGCTGCGGAACCTGCTGGGATCGCTCGGCAAATCGAGCTTTGGGCGGCACGACACCCGCGATCTGGCGACCGGCATCGAGGCCAGCGGATCGTCCAGGACTTACGAGTTTGGGGACACTCTGAATCTGGATATTACCGCCACGCTCTCCAGCGCAATTCAGCGCGAAGGACTGACTTTGCCGCTGAACATCGAATACTCCGACCTGCAGGTGCATCAGTGCGAGTACCAGTCGTCGTGCGCGACCGTGCTGATGCTCGACTGCTCGCACTCGATGATCCTCTACGGCGAAGATCGCTTCACGCCTGCGAAGAAAGTCGCCCTGGCGCTGTCACATCTGATCCGCACGCAATATCCCGGCGATTCACTCTCCCTGGTTTTGTTCCACGACTCGGCAGAAGAGATCCCTTTGTCCCAATTGGCACGGGTCAAGGTCGGGCCCTATTACACCAACACACGCGAAGGGTTGCGGCTGGCGCAGCG
>Ga0123356_10001369_pt1 | contig 26973 bp, 23 predicted proteins | sample TergutEmb28metaG_2_FD_92546 | JGI IMG/M metagenome (GOLD analysis project Ga0123356, IMG submission 92546) | Embiratermes neotenicus P3 segment gut microbial communities from Petit-Saut dam, French Guiana - Emb289 P3 | ecosystem: Host-associated > Arthropoda: Insects > Digestive system > Gut ...
CTTTAGTGAAACTTCAAAATAGAAACGCCATAGCGTTTCTATTACGCTTGCTGCTTGTTTTGACCATTTGCAACAATAGTCAAAACTACCTACTTTGTATAACAAACACGCCGTTTCCAGCTTATCTGTCATACTTGTACGAGTTCCAACCGTCAAATTGAAACTCGCAATCTGACCACTCTAGAGTGGTCAGACAACTCTCCCCTTCCCTAATACCCAGTTCCTTTCAAAACCAGGTTTGTTGCCAAATATCACTGAAACCATTAGGTTTCGACCTGACCAAATCAATTAGTCAGACTGCCCATAAGGGCATTCCAAAACAAAACGCAGAAGTTACTTTTGCGCTAGGCTTTAGAAAATACTATTTTCTTTGATACTTTGTCAAGTACCTGGACAAAAATTTATCAAAATTCTGCCCTGAAAATAATTAAATTTTTTGTTTATTAAAGACGCATGGAAATGCACTGGGGCTTGCATAGCAAGCAAACATGCCTAAGCAACCGCTAGTGCGCGCTTTTTTCAATTTGTCAAAGCCAAGTTAATCAGCATTGACCTTTTGAAGTCTAATCCCGGTTGGTTCCCTTTGACATGGTTCTTTTAAACCAAATCAAAAGTACCCCTTTTGATAATCTAAAAACAATATAACATTTTTAAAAAACTTTGTCAAGTCTTTTTTGAAATATTTTGAAAATATTTCAAAATATTTTTTTGGTTAAAACACCGGTTTTTAATATCGGGTAATCTATTAAAAACTTAAATAGGACTTTTAAAACACCGCAGAAACAAGCTGCACAGCCAAACCGACAGTTACCGGAATGGCAAGGTTGTCATAATCTTCCAAGGGCATGGCTTCAACAACCATCGTTACAAAAGCGGCTATAAAAGCAATATGCAAGTTACTGCTGACAGCGTATGCGCTGATAAAAACCGCAATAAAACAGGCAAATGAGCCTTCTACACTTTTACCAAATAGAAATGCAGGACGCCATTTTCCAAAAAACTTTCCTATTAAACTGGCAAAACCATCACCGAAAGCCAGAGCGTAAATTGCAATAATTGCAGCGTTTGAAGGATATAAAAGCAGGGCTATAGCGGCTCCCATTCCCAAAGTTACAGGTCCCATCACAAAACGACCAAAATCACGAGGACGTGAAGCCATACTAGTAATAGAAGAAATCATCGGTATTTTTACACCTGAAAGACGCAAATATTCCATTACAGCATATCCCAAGGTTCCTATCATTAAAATAGAAACTGTTGCCATTTTATTAATCGCAGCCATGAAGGGAACAAGAGCAATAAGAAAATGGATAGATTTCCTTACAATTTCGGATTTTAATTCACCCCTAGCGGAATTTACATTATTTTTTCTAATAACGCTGATACGACCCGGGTTATTGATGAACATTGAATATATAAAAGACATTGCTCTATCCATGCGTAACTACTAGCAAAAACCGTGCCAAATTGGCAAGATTTGCAAACAAATCATGTAACTCTATATCCTATAATGACTTACACAAAAGTAATTAATGGATGACAATTTGCAAAAAAGATATAATTAAGAATAATGTATGAAAAAGAATACATATTGCATACAAAATTTACTATATTTGTAATAAAAAGCAAAAACTTGCAATTATAAACGAAAAATTGTATGATAACTCTACATTATTATACTTTGGAGGAATTATGCCGGATTTTGAAAACAAAAAGGGACATGGTAATGAAGGCATGACGCTTAACTAAAGGGTAATTGGGGAAAACTACTTAATAATATTATGAAAACAAACCATTGGGCTGACGAAACAGCAGCGAAAATTATTTTTAATAAAGGTGATAAAGAACTTTACACCTGCGCTTCCGGGATAACACCTTCGGGCAGCGTTCATATCGGAAATTTCAGGGAAATTATTTCTGTGGAACTTGTTGTACGCGCGTTACGTGACATGGGAAAAAATGTGCGCTTTATTTATTCATGGGACGATTACGATGTATTCCGCAAAGTTCCTGCCAATATGCCCAAGCAGGAAGAGCTTGAAAGTTTCCTGCGTTTTCCTATCACTATGGTTCCTGACCCGTGGGAGCGCGATTCCAGTTATGCGCGTCATCACGAAGTAGATGTTGAAAACACTTTGCCAAAAGTTGGGATATACCCTGAATATATTTATCAAGCCGAAAAGTACCGATCTTCTGTTTATGCTGATGGTATCCGAAAAGCTCTTGAAAAACGCGATATATTAAAAAATATTCTGGATAAATTCCGCGATGAAGACCACAAAATTCAGGGACAGTGGTGGCCTGTCAGTGTCTTTTGCGAAAAGTGCAATAAAGACGAAACCGAGATTGAAAGCGCAGACGTTCCGTCTGTAGACGGCGATTGGGTTTTAAGTTATAAATGCAAAAAATGCGGCAACGCGGAAAAGCTCGATATAAAAACAGCAAAGGGTATTAAATTGACATGGCGTATCGACTGGCCGATGCGCTGGGAATATGAAAAAGTTGATTTTGAACCTGCCGGAAAAGATCATCATTCACAGGGCGGTAGTTTTGATACTGCCAAACATGTTTGTAAAGATGTGTACGGTTGGGATGCGCCGATTACTTTCCGCTACGATTTTATCGGAACCAAAGGATTGCCGGGAAAAATGTCGTCATCGTCGGGTAATGTTATCACTTTAGATGATGTGTTAAATGTTTATACACCTGAAGTAACTCGCTTCCTTTTTGCGGGAACAAGACCAAATACCGAGTTTACAATTTCATTTGACCTTGATGTAATTAAAATTTACGAAGACTACGATAAAAATGAACGTATTGCATTTAAAATTGAAGCTGCAAAAAATGATGAAGTTTATCAAAAAGAAAGGCGTATTTATGAATTATCGCAGGTAAGCACCAGTATAAGCGCAGGCGGCGATGGCAAAACGCCTCGTATAGAAGACATGATAACGCCGTATCAAATTCCATTCCGTCATTTGTGCAATTTAATTCAAATAGCAGACGGCGATATAGAAAAAGCTATAACAGATTTAACAGCTAACGATAATAATCTAAAGCCGCAGCAGCTTCCTGCAATCAGAGCAAGAGCGCAGTGTGCAAAGTTCTGGGTAGAAAACTGCGCACCTGAAGATTTTAAGTTTAGGTTGTTAAAATCAAGCAGAGAACACGGAGAAGAAATAGAGAGTTTTATTAGAGAATTATCTGAAATTGAGAAGAATGCTATCCGCATCCTGCGAGACGATGTTATTAACAAAATCGAAACATTCGAAGATGATAAAACCTGTTCTACGGCAGTTTATGCTGCTGCTGAAAAAGCAGGTATCGACGGTAAAGCGCTTTTCGGTGCGGCATATCAGGCGTTAATTGGAAAAGATCAAGGACCTCGCCTTGCAAATTTTTTAAGATCGATTAAAAAAGAACGATTATTGGAGATTTTAAAAGATTATTAATTAATCCTTTCCTTATATAAAATAGGTGTTAATCCGGGAAATTGCCGCCATTTTATTATTTCTTCAACAGCCGGTACTTTTATTATTGATACATCGTTTTTAAGTAAAACTGTTTCTACATCTATCGGGATTTTATCATCAGTGAAAACGCCTGTTACTTTATCAAGATTTATTTTATTATACGCTCCGCGCCGGTTAAATTTTGCAGACTCAGTTAATACAAATATTTTATCCGCATGATTGGCAAGCCCAAGCACAGTTTCTACACAAAAATAATCTCTGCCTGTAAAACCTTGTCCGGATATAAAACCATCTGTTCCTAAAAAAAGTTTATCAGTATAAAAACTTTCAGCACAATTTATAGTCATAGGACCTATCAATGTATGTGATTCTGATTGATAAAATCCTCCAAGCAAAATGATTTTAATATTATGTAAATGACATATATAATTCGCTATAAAAGTTGAATTTGTAATTATAGTTACATTTTTGCGTAAAATCGCAAGTTCTTCTGCAAACATAGCGCAGCAGGAACTGGATTCAAGCATTATTGTTTCTCCGTTTTCAATTGTATTTGCAGCCGCTTTTGCAATTTTTCGTTTTATCGAATAATTTATCGCCATTCGTTTTCCAGTGTCATCGGCTCCATCCAGGCTGGCGTATCCGTGAGAACGATGAATGATACCCATTTTCTCTAAATTATCCAAATCCTTGCGCAGGGTCACTTGCGAAACATCCATTAATTCAGCCAGCAAGGTTACTTTAACGCTTTTATTTTTTGCTAAAATATCGAGTATTCTGACGCTTCTGTCTTTCATTAGTCCTCCAGGAAGAAAATACTGGTAACTATAAAATAATAAATTTGGAGGAATGGTCAAGGAAATTCGTACTGATATTAGTAGGTGTCAGTCACCCTTACTCCAGTTCCAGAACAATCTTCATTCCCGGCGTAAAAGGAGTTCCGGCAGGCGGATTTTGGCGGCGTACCCAGCCGTCTCCTAAAATTTCTACACTGATGTCGTTACGGAACAACAAGGGAAGTAAAACTCTTTTGGCAATACCGGAAAAATCAGGTACATGATCTTCAACAGGGGGAAGGCGTCCTGCCGAAATTGTTACAGAATCCGGATGATCAATTTGCGGATTGCGTCCGCGCGGGATGCCAAGATAATCGATTAATGCTTCGGCAGCTTCACGAATGGCAGGAGCGGCAATTGTTGCCCCGTAAATTTGTCCTTGCGGTTTAATTACCGCGCAGTAAAGAACAAGCAATGGATTATCATCGGGAAGAAGCGCGACACAACTTGCGATAAAATCAGTCTCGGAATATCTTCTTGTTACAGGATCGATAATTTGAGCAGTGCCTGTTTTTACTCCAATCGGCATATCCTGAACACCGGCTCGCCAACCCATTGCGCCGCTTGCTGCAGTGTCTACCATGTAAGATCTCATGGCTCTTGCGGCTTCTGCGCTTAAAATGCGTCGGCTTTCTCCTGCTTCCCATTCTGTTACTGTTTTGCCGTCTGCAGAAATTGTTTCCAGAATAATACGCGGAGGAACCAAAACTCCGTCATTGGCAATTGCAGTTGTCGCCTGAAGTATCTGATATGCAGAAACTGCAATTTCCTGACCAAAAGCAATAGTCGGCTTTGAACGATCCGACCAGTTCGCGCTTGGTACAAAATAACCTACTGTTTCACCGGGACTTCCGGCTCCGGTTCGCAGACCAAAACCAAAATTACTTAAATACTGATAAAACGTACTGTTATTAATATTATCTGATGCGTAAGCCGCTCCTGTATTGCAGGAATGAATAATAATTTCTCTTGCTGTTACTCTGCCGTGGTTTCTAAGACAGGTAATCGGAGCGCCGCGTGTCGGTGTATAAACACCATTACAAACAAAAGCTGTGTTTGCAGTTATTGCGCCAAAATCCATTAATGCTGCAATCGAATAAACTTTAAACGTTGAACCGGGTTCAAAAGCCCAAATAACAGAGCGGTTCATGCGGTTATTGGCATCTGAATCACGGATATTATTTGGATCAAAATCAGGGAGTGAAACCGAACCGAGTATATCGCCGTTTCGCGGGTCCATCGCCAGGAATATTACAGCTTCAGCTTTTGTTTCTTCCATCGTTTTTAATGAAATTTGACGAAGAATATGCTGAACATAAGTATCAATAGTTAATACAACCTGCGAGCCTCTGCCTTCGTTATCAACACCGTCTAGGATATTGTTAAACGCAAATTCAATTCCTTCAAGACCCCTGTTTCTGTCTCCGACAAAACCGACAACATGGCTTGCCAGATTTTTTTCAGGGTATATTCTGCCGACAATAGGCTGAACCATCACTCCCCTGATTTTTTTTTCTTCGAGCAGCGCATTAAGCCGCCGTGCGGCGCTATCATCAATTTGTCTTTTTAAATAAAGAAAATTTGACTCTGAAGCATTGATCCTGTCACAAATTTCTGCGGGAGTCATATCAAGAATCGCAGAAAGCTCATTAGATAATAAATCAATATCTGTAATTGAAGGACGCCAAACACTGACATCGGCAAACCGCACCTGGAGTGCTAAAAAACGCCCGTTTCTGTCTAAAATTGAACCGCGCTCCGGAAGCCCTGTAACCTGGCGCGGAGCGGGGGGAAGGTCTCCCCTTAGCATTAAAAAAGCATAATGAACAAGTAAATATACAGAAAAAATAATTAATAATGAAAATAAAATAATATAGCGCCATTTTAAATTCATTTAATACCCCAAAACCTTCCCAATTATATTTTCCATAGGAACAAACCCGTACGCACGGGAATCATAAGATGCAAGACCATTATCCCCTTCAGCAAAAAAATTCTGCCCTTCAATTGCTGTACACCTCTTTACTGCCAACTCCCCCATAGGTGTATAAAAAACCACAACTTCTCCCAATTTTGGCTGCGCCCAGCGGATTAAATACCTCTGTTTTAATGGCATTTGAAATCCATATCTTAAACGGCTGACAATAAGGACAGTACCGCTGCCGATTGAAGGTTCCATTGACTGCCCCTGAGCGATAATAAAGTCAAAAACAAACGCTTTTAAAATAAAAATGACTGCTATCGCCAGTAATATTGGTTTTGTCCCTTTCATCCGTAAATGGTATTATACGACATAAAAACATCGAATACTACGGTCTTTTAACCAGCTATAATACTAATCGGTTTTTATGTCGATAAACCAAATATGGCTGTAATAATAGAAAAACAACATATTTCAAAGAGGCGAAAAACGGCTTCTTCCAGATTTAATAACAGATCAAACGGTTTAAATAATGGATTTATTAATCAATTCAGGCAAAAACCTGTCTTAATAAGACGTTCAAAAACAAATGGTTTAACCTCCTGGATTAAGAATTTAATTCACAATAGCTCAAGGGAAAAACCATTAAGTTACAAAAAACGCCTTATTAAAAGATATAGGGATGTTTTACCAAAATCCAAAGGATCGGGTTTTAGTTTTCCCGCTCCTTCCCTGGCAACTTTAGCTATTGCTGCCGGTATAGTAATAATAGCTTTGGCTGCGTTTAATTTTGAAGAAATTGATTTTAGAATGCCAAATTTAAACAATATCCAGCTTGCCGGCAATAACGAAACAGAACAGAGCTTGTTTCAATACGCCATGTATGGAATTCCGGGTATTTTTGGAGAAATAAACGGAAATCCGCAGCTTCCTGCCTTAGAAAATGGTGTTTTTGAAGAAATTAACAGCCAAAATGCGGAAAATGACAATCCGCACGGTATGCTTCAAACCTTTGAATGGCAGCAATACAAGGTTCAAAGAGGTGATTCGGTATCCGCAATCGCTCAAAAATTCAAGGTTTCTGTTGGAGCAATAATTGCTTCCAATGAAATACGCAACGCCAGAAGACTTCAAGAAGGAGTAGTTTTGCGAATTCCAAATATCGATGGAATTCCATACCAAATTAAAAACGGAGACAATTTATCCAAAATTTCGGCTTCTTTTAATATCCCGCTGGAAGTTATTTTAGATGTTAATGATATAAAAAACGATAATATAAAACCCGGCGAAACCATTTTTATTCCTGGCGCGAGGATGAATGATATAGACCTGCGCCTTAGCCTGGGTGAGCTTTTCATGTTCCCGTTACAAGGCCGTTTTATTACAAGCGGTTATGGTATGCGAAAAGACCCTATAAGCGGTGTTTTACAATTCCATGCGGGAGTAGATTTCAGGGCAAATATAGGCACTACTGTAATGGCTTCGCTTGACGGAACTGTTTCTGTTGTTGGTGAAAACTGGTTATATGGAAAATATATCATTATCAGCCACAGTAATGGATATAAAACCCTTTATGGTCATTTAAATTCATTTTCCGTAAGACAGGGAGACAGGGTTGCCAGAGGCAGAAAAATCGGTGAAGTCGGCAATACAGGGTACAGTACAGGACCTCATTTGCATTTTGGAATTTATGATAAAAATAACAGATTGGTAAATCCTCTTGATTTATTAAATTAAAAATAGTAGCATCGGAGTAACATGCGTAAATTATTATTTGTACTTTTGGCATTTTTAGCTGTTTTTACTTATATTCGGGCAATAGATAGTACGGAAATTGACAGTAATTCTCCCGAAGCAAGAATTGAAACCTCGGAAAGTGAGCTGTTTCCTGTTGTTTTTGAGAAAATGTAAGTCTGTAAACGTCTTTTCTCTTATAAAATCAGTGGAAATTTTAAGGTAAAATACACTACAATCTAATATATGACACTTGGTGAAAAATCCGAAAGAGAGCTTGGCGAGGTTTCCAGGATACCTTCGGTACTTCGAGGTTCAAAAACCGTAAAAAAGCAGGCTGATCTTTATACATTCAGCGATGTTGTTGAAAAGGCATGTGAAGGATTAATGGATCGCAAAATAAAATACTCAATCCGCCGGATTCAGGAAATGGAAGATATTCTTTCAGGATTGGAACAGGAACTTGATGTATTTTTAGAATTAAGGGCAGTACGCGGGAGTTAAACATAATTATGGTAAAAAACAGAAAAAGCCTTTTTTTATTCTTGTATTTAGTTATATTTATCTTTAATCTTTCGGCTGTCAATTTTAATGATTTAAATTTATCAAGTGATGACAGACTTTTATTTAATGCGGAATTTGAAAAGCAAAAGACCCTGTTTATATCAAGACTTACAGATATGTCAATGCGCCAACTTACCGCTTTTCCGGAAAAACTGCACCTTGTAGATAACGGAAGAATGATTTTAGCGTTAAGCCGTTTTGGAGCGGTAAAGATACCGGCAGCAGGGGGACTTCCTGAAACACTTGCCGGTTACCCGTCTTTTACACAGGGAGATATACCATTAAAAGGCAGGCTTCAGGATATAGCCGCTTCTGCAGACGGCAAATGGTTTTTATATATTGAACCTGTAACAACTGGTTTTGGAAACCTGTTTCTTGTCAATATATCAAACGGAACGAAACGTATAATAAGCGAAAGAGTTGAATTGCCGGGAAGCGACTTCCCTGCAAGGTGGAGCCCTGATTCCAGATTATTTGTATATTCAAAAGGCGGCAGGCTTTTTTATGTTCCCATATTAGATGATACTTCAATGTTAATCGATGAACGTTTCAGAATGATAGGTACTGGCGGTATCACATCGGTTTTATGGGGTAAGTTTGGTGATTTTTATTATTTTTCAGGAAATACTTTATATAAGGTAAAAAATCCTGAACTTTTTACCAGAACAGTTTACGGTGATTTTCTTTCCGTCGGCAGGGTTGTTGCGACATTACCATTTGATTTTGATTCAAATTTTGACCGTTATTGGCTTGCTCCGGATTCAAATTCAATTTTGGTTAATAAAGGAACAAAAAACCTTTTCCTTTTTAAGTTAGACGATAATCGCAGCAAAACATCCGATTCATCAACTCCTTTTCTTCCGCATATTCAAATCCCGTTTGCGGCGGAATATATTGAAATAATGTGGTCCTCTTCTGAAACATTTACAGTAAGTTATTTTATAGGAAATCAATTTACGGCAGTTCGTTATGAAAGTTTCGGGCATACTTTTACAACATATAATAACAGGCAAAATGTATTACTGCCGAACAGAGTTTTATCTCCGGACGGAACAAAAATTGTTTTTTGGGGAGAAAACGGCATTGAACTTTGGGATTTTATAAACTGGCGTTTAATTCAAAGGATAGATAACAATGAAGTTTATTCCTGTGTTTGGCTTAATGACAGGTCTATAATAACCGGCAATTCAAGATTTATAGAAGAGATTAATGTTTCTGTTTCTTCTTATCCGCGCAGAAAAATTGCTCTTTCAGGAGCTGATGAAGCCGGATTTGAAGAAACTGCAGGAAGTCATTCCAGAATATTGGTAAAAGCAGGAAACGAATGGTACGTAAGCGATGGCAGCAGTCCATGGCTATCTGTAAACAATGTACAATTGCGTCAGACAACTTTAGCATCAGATCGTTTTCGTGTTTTTTTGGAACCTCAGGCTTCAGGGCATTTTAGAAATGTTCCCATGGTGCGCAACTTACAGGCAACAGGTACTTTTTCGCTTGTATCAAATCACAAAGCTAATAATATATATACTTTAGTGCGTCAAACTCAAATAGCGCTTTGTTTTGATTTATATGATGACGATACAGGTTTAGCGCAAGTTTTAGCTGCTCTGCGCCGTTTTAACATAAGAGTCACATTTTTTCTAAACGGCGAATTTATAAGACGAAACCCTGCTGCAGCATCGGCGATTACAGAAGCAGGACATGAAACTGCTTCCATGTTTTACGCTCCTGTAGATTTTTCAGATTCAAGATACAGAATTACACGTGAATTTATAACACACGGGCTTGCACGTAACGAAGATGAATTTTACAGAGCTACCGGAAGAGAATTATCGGTTCTTTGGCATTCCCCTTTTTACCGCAGTTCAAATATAATTAATGAAGCCGCAGCATCGATTGGTTACAGGACAGTAAACAGAACCATAGACCCCGGTGATTGGGTATCCAGAGAAGATTCGTTAAGACACAATCTTCGCCAAATTCCGCCTGCAGAGATGCTTGATCAATTAATGCAGCAATTAAACCAAAAAAGACATCCGGGAGCAATTGTACCGATACGTCTTGGTTTACTGCCCGGCAGCAGGGATGAATATCTTTTTCAGCGAATCGATGTATTACTTGACGCTCTAATACGCTGCGGATACGAAATTGTTCCTGTTTCGGCTGTCATCAATAGATAATCATGAATAACGCAAAGAAGGTTCACACGGAGACACGGAGGCACGGAGAAATAACTAATGAAGTTAAGCAAATACTAAATTCTATTCCTAATTTAATAAAAAGGACATTTCCAATACCAAGTAAATTTCAAAGCTCTTTACCTAAAGATATAGCGGAATTATCAGGTTTGCTTACAAATAACAGGGGTAAAAGGTCTTTATCATACCTTGCTCGTCCTAATTATCTTTCCGCCTATTTATATTATTTTTTGCCGTGGAATCTGTACCGCCTCTGTCTTTTATTGCCTAATTTAAACATTACACTTTCATCAGGTGATGAAATTACCGACATAGGCTGCGGTCCATTAACATTTATATCGGCTCTATGGATAACACGCCCTGATTTAAGAAAAATTAAACTGGAAATTAATTGTGTTGACAGAAGCGCTCCTGCGCTGGAAGCAGGTAAAAAGTTTTTTGAGGCTCTTAGCGGCGCTGAAAATAACTGGAAAATTAACCTGATAAAAGAAGATATTAATTTTATAAAACCAATCCGCAGCGCTTTATTAAAAAGAAAAAAAGCAAATCTTGTAAGCGCTGTAAATATTTTTAATGAAGTGTACGAAAGCCTTCCGTTTAATAATTCAGAAGGATTAAAACAAATTGCGGCAAACGCTGCCGCTTTTTTAAATAACGAGGCTTTGCAAAATGCCGGTATTTTAACAGTAGAACCCGGTGTCCCCCAATCGGGAAAATTTATTTCTTTTTTACGTGATGCGTTAATTAAACTAAACCGCCTGCCTGCCTCGCCTTGTACGCATACAGCAGCCTGCCCGCTTAGTGTGCGCCCGCTTGCAGGCGGTCAGTCAAAAGTTATACGCGGACGAAACTGGATTGATACAAAAAAACGCTGGTGTCATTTTGCTTTTGAAACTTTTGACGCACCGCATGATCTTCGCCGTCTTTCCGCCGCGGCAAAACTTCCCAAAGACAGGCTGGTATTAAGTTTTTTATTAACACAAAACAGCAAAGGAGATAAAAAAGAGCAGCTTGCTGCAGAAATATCAGATGCGCGTGTTATATCTGATGCTTTTCCATTGCCGCAAAACAAATTCGGAAGATACGGATGTTCAAATCAGGGACTCATCCTTATAACAGGAGAAAAAAGCCGAATGGAAAATCTGCATTCGCTAAGTCTTGTTCCAAAAAACAAACTGACAGAATTTTCTGCAGATAATTATGATAAAAAAAGCGGAGCTTTAAAAAAGGAAATAAAATGAAACCATTATTTACAAGTTTACATACTCATACAACTTTATGTGACGGCAAAGATGACATAGAAACCATGTGTAAAGCGGCGTATGAAAAAAAACTTCATGCAATTGGATTCAGCGCCCATGTACCGATTGAAAAGCAAATTGGCAGAAAAAGCGACTGGAATTTAAAAGAAGAAAATGTAAACGAATATGTAACACAGGTAAATGCCGCAAAAAAACGCTGGCTTGGAAAATTAAATGTATATCTTGGGTTTGAAGCTGATTATATAAAAGGACTTCGCTCTCCATTGGATAAAGATATAACATCCTTAAAACCTGATTATATAATAGGCAGCACGCATTTTGTTTCACCCAAAAACGGCGCATCTCCGTTTACAGTTGACGGTCCAATTGAAGAATTTGATAAAGGATTAAAAGAAGGTTATAACGGGGATGCTCAGGCTCTAATGAATGATTATTACAGTACTCAGATAGAAATGATTAAGGCAGGAGGGTTTGATATATTGGGGCATGCCGACATTATTAAAAAAAATTGTTATGGAAAGAATTTATGGCATCAGGAAAGCGAAATTGAACGCCAGAGAGAGACAGCGAAGGCAGCGGCAGAAAAAGGAATAATTATAGAGGTTAACACGGGCGCAATAAATCAAAAAAGACTAAATGAAGTGTACCCATCGTTATCATTTTTATGTATTATAAGAGAATTTGATATTCCGGTTGTAATTACCTCAGATGCTCATAAAGCAGAAGATATAAATGGAAACTATGAAATTGCGCTGCAAACGCTTAATTTAGCCGGTTTTAAAGAACATTTGATTATAAATGGTAAAATAAACGAAAAATTAATGTGGAAAAAAGAAAAAATTATAAAAAAATTATAGAAAGTACTCGACTAAAAATTATTTTTATATTATATTTTTACCTAAGGAGATAACATGGCAAAAACAAAACAATCACCGGGAACGCTGCTTTTGGATTACGTCAGAAAGTACAAACTTAACTGCAACAGGCTTTCTAAAGAAATTAAATGCAGTCAAACCGCATTAAGGCTTATAAGCCTTGACAAAAGCAGAATTACAACATCAATCGCTGTACGTCTTGCTAAATATTTCGCTACAAAGCCGGAATTCTGGCTATTAGCGCAAATGGAATATGACCTTAAAAAAGCAGCTAACAACAAAAGTTTAATTAAAGCTCTTAAAGGTATTCCTAAAGCAAGTAAACCTGCCGGTCGTTAAAATAGTTAACCGCATAATATACGCCGGAGTTTTAAACTTTGGCGTATATTATGAAATCAAGATAAATTTTAATAAAAATGCAATATCAAAGTTTATCTTGATTTATCTACGCCGTTTTTTGCACAATAATTTTTAATCACGCACTTAGAACAATAAGGACTTACAGGACGGCATAATTTTTGACCGTAAAGCACAAGAAGGTAATTTATCCTTTTCCAGTATTTTTTAGGTAAAATATCTCTTAAAATCATTTCTGTTTCATCCGGCGTTTTGCTTAAAAGCCAGCCGCAGCGGTTGGAAATGCGATGAACATGTATATCAACACAAATAGCATCGATATCAAATGCTTCGTTAAGAACCAGATTTGCGGTTTTTCTTCCAACGCCGGGCAGCGCTAAAAGTTCATCCATCGACTTTGGAACTTTACCGCCGTATTGTTTAATTAGTATCGCCGCTATTTTTTTTAATGACGCTGCTTTATTACGGTAAAAACCGGCGGGATAAATTAATTTCGCTATTAACGCTTCATTCATAACATTCAATTTAACGGGATTATTTGCTTTTTCCAGCAGCCTTTGCGAAGCTGTAAGAGTAACTTCATCCTTGGTTCGAAGACTGATAATCGTAGAAACCAATACAGCCCACGCATTACGTCGGTAAAACTCCGCCACCGTACTGACAGAAGGGTCTGCGCCGTCTTCGCTTTTTGAAATATCTTTGCGCCATTTTTCAAGCCGGTTAAAAATAAAGCCCCATTCGGGATTTGATTGAAGAGATGGGGTTAAACAGCCGAAAATTAAAGTACATAAAAACATGATAATTTATAAAAATATACAATAAAAAGGCGTTATTTATAAGACACTTGACAATTAAATATAATTTGTAATAATATAATATATAAGAAAAGAGGGTGAGGAACATAAAAAATGATAAAGATTCTTGTCGTAGATGACAGTATAATAATGAGAAATATTGTCAAAAATACTTTTTCAACAATGAAAAAGCCTTTTGATTGCCTGGAAGCGGAAAACGGGAAACAAGCTCTTCGATTATTAGAAAGTAATAATATTACGATTGTTTTTCTTGACTGGAATATGCCTGGAATGGATGGAATGGAATTCTTAAAAGTTGTAAGGGCAATGCCTCAATACAAGGATCTCCCAATTGTTATGGTCACTTCCGAAAGAGGAAAGTTCAGTGTTATTGAAGCGCTTCAAAACGGCGCTACCGATTACATTGTAAAACCAGTCCAGGAAAAAACTTTCAAAGAAAAAATAACAGAAATTTTGGTATTAGCGAGGGATTAATATGGAACAGTATATTCAGCCATTTGTTGAAGGCAGTGAAGAAGTTTTCCGTGATTTATGCAATACGGAAGTAAAAGCAGGCAGAGCTTTTTTTGTTTCAAAAGACGAGTTTGAATCAATTTGGGATATATCCGGAATCATCGGGCTTTCCGGTGAAGCAAACGGCGCTGTTGCCCTATCGTTAAAAGAAGCCACAGCTATAGGTCTTACAAAAATCCTGACAGGCAACGAGCACGATTCCATCGACAAGTTTGTAACAGACGCGATGGGAGAAATTATCAATATTATCGCAGGAAATGTAAAAAATGTTTTTGAGAAAAAACACCGTATTAAAATTTCCATGCCTTCTATTATTAAAGGGAAAGCGCACTCTATTGTATGGCCGTCGGAAAAAGCCAGAATTATTTGTATTCCATTTACTATATTTACTGATCAGGAATTTTGTCTTTCGGTAGCGATGGAACAAACTAAATGAAAAAAAACAAAGTAAAAGATATTTTACTTTCGATATTCCTCGGCAAACGATATTTTGAAATTACGAATGTAAAAGATCAGGTAAGATATATGACCATGAACTGGATTTTCATGGTTGCAACAATCCCATTGATAATTCTTGGTATAACTTTGATTAATGTAAATATCACAAGAACGATCATTTGTTTTTTCATTGCTTTTTTATGTTTTACTGCCCTGATCATGATTCGTTCCAAAATACCTCTGAAGTATGTTCCGGTATTCCCTGTAACAGTCTTTGGAATGTATTGCTGTTATCTTTTATACCTGGGCGATTACGGTCTTTGGGCTGCAATATGGATTTTCTCTTTTCCGCCTATAGTAATCTTCCTTTGCCGTATGACGGTAGGAGTTATTGAATCGATAGTCGTTCTTGGTGTAATGGTATTTCTTTTGTTTGCCCAGACACCAACAACTAACATTCTTGTAACAATTTCTTCCGGCAGCGAAGTACAAATAAGAATAATCGGAGCATACTTTCTTATTGCCAGCTTATCAGTTATATACGAATGGATCAGTATTTTAAAAGATCGCAAGGAAGATGAACTAAAAAGAGAACTTGCCCAGGAACGGGATATGATCCAAACCATGAAAGATAATATCAATCAGGGCATTTTCCTTATGGACAGTAACTTTAATATCCTCCCTCAGTATTCACGCACACTTATTTCAATCCTTTCATATTATGATTCTGATTTAACAGGCAAAAACTTCCTGGATATTGTACAAGGTTCGTTTGATTCAAAACAGCTTCAGATTATGAAAGGTTATTTTGAAATGGTTTTTTCAAAGAAAAAAACCGCTAAAGTACTTGAAGCTGCCAACCCTATTTCAGAGTTTGAATATAAAGTTGATGATGATATAAAATATCTTAATACAAGGTTCCAGTTAATCGATCATACTGCAGCATCACAAGGCGAACATTCAAGTACAGGACCTGTTATCATCGGAATTGTTCAGGATATAACAAGAGAAAAAGAAATCGAAAATGAACTTCAAGCCCAGAAAGACATCCAGGAAATGGAAATGAAGAACATGTTCGATGTTATAAAAATCGATCCTATGGTCTTCCAGGATTTTATTGAAGATACTGATTCCAATTTTAACGCTATAAATACACTGCTTAAAGATCAAAATGTATCGGAAAAACAAGTTGTCACAAGGATATTTCAGTACATTCATGCAATAAAATCAAACGCCGTTATTCTTGATCTTGAAAATCTTAGCAACAAACTCCATGTATTGGAAGATGAAATTAAAAACGTTTCCAACAAAGATAAGGTTTCTGTAAATGATGTCCTTAGTCTTGCGATAAAGATAGAAACTTTTATGCAGGAAATGGATTCTTACATAGCAATAACCAAAAAAATTAACGCCTATAAAGTATCTAACCAGATGGATACGATTTTAATTAACTCCATGACAAAAGCTGTAGACAGACTGGCAAGTCAGCTTCACAAAAAAGCAAAGATACAGGCAGGTCATATAGACCTTGATATTCTGGAATCCAAGCTGCGAAAACCAATCAGGGATATATTGTATCAGTGCGTAAGAAACTCTTTATTCCATGGAATTGAAACTGTCGATGAAAGGATCAATAAAAATAAAAACCCGCAGGGGCTTTTAACATTCAATATAAAAAATGTAGACGGCAGAGCGGAAGTTACATTTGCAGACGACGGAGCCGGTCTTGACTGGAAAAAAATCAAGCAAAAATATCTTGAAAAAAATCCGCAGGTAAAAAATGTAGACAAAAAAGTTCTGCTTGGCTCGATTTTTAAACCGGAATTTTCTACTGCAGACGAAGCAAACATGGCAGCAGGACGAGGCGTAGGTCTTAGTCTTGTAAAAGATCTTGTAAAAGAGTACAAAGGAACTATCAGTTTAAATTCAACAGAAAGCGGTCTTATGTTTAAGATTTCATTTCCGCTGATTAAGAAATAATTTTTTGAACAAGACAGGTCACTAAAACTTCAACCGCTTTTCCTTTGCCGGCAGACCCAAGACCTTCCGCCGTTTTACCTTTTAATGAGATACATTCAACAGGTATTTCCAGTACCAGTGCCAATGATTTGCGTATAACATCGCGGTATGGCAGCACTTTCGGCTTTTCGCAAATTATTACACAATCAAGATTAACAACATTCCATCCTGATTGCCTGACACGCTCAACTACATTGCGTAAAAGCTCCATTGAATCGGCATCCTTGTAGGCAGGATCAGAAGGCGGAAAAAGTTCTCCTATATCTCCAAGTGCGCATGCTCCAAGCAGAGCATCCATAACAGCGTGCGCAAGCGCATCTGCGTCTGAATGACCGTCCAGTCCTTTAGAAAACGGGATTTCAATACCGCCAAGCAAAAAACGCCGTCCGCGTTTTAAACGATGAATGTCGTAACCTAATCCAGTACGAATCATAAATTAATTTGCCAACGCAACACCCGGAAGCGGACGCAGGGTTTTAAAATGAATATATTTAAACGGATGAATATCCAATGGATTATGATACCATCCTCCGATTTCACCTGTATCAATTATGTTTAAAGCAGGATTATAACATATTGGCAGTACTACTCCCCTTTCCAATAAAAGTTTTTCGGCTTCGGCAAGTGTATTAAAGCGTGTTCTGCCTTCTTCTATCATTGATCTGTCAACCAAAATATCAAAATCCGGATCATTTAAACGAGCGTCATTTAAACTTGAATCGCTGCGCCACATTTTTAAAAATGCGTAAGGATCTGCAAAATCTCCTATCCATGTAACAGACCCTACTGTATAACCATCATCTTTTAACGATTGATAGTACCTGTCAAAAGAAATTACTTCTACTCGTACATTAAAACCCAGTATTTCCTTCCATGCGGCAGCCATAAGAGCTCCGACACGAGCAGCATCCCTTGAAGGTGTTAATCTGATAATAAGTTCCGGCATTCTTTCCTGATTTGAATATCCTGCTTCTGCCATAAGATTGCGGGCTTCTTCATGATCTTCTTCGGTAATTCCTTTAACTTCAGGGTAGTTGCCTATGGGAAAAACCAGCGTTTCGGCAGGCAGATAATAATTACTGCGAATTTCATCCCAGGGCAGTACAAGAGCCATTGCTCTGCGTACTCTATGATCGTCAAACGGTTTTTCGCTGCTGCGTACAAAATAATAATGAGTGGCAAACATAACATTTACCTGAATTCCCGAACGATCGGTCAATGCATCCAAATTAACATCACCTGAAACCCAGCGGGCTTCTCCCGAATTCCAAAGATTAGAGGCTTCATCCGCTGTATTTGTAAATTTAACAGTTATTTTGTTAAGTGTGACATTGTTTCTATCCCAGTATTGACTGCACTTCTGTAAAACTATACTTTCATCGTTCATAGAAGTTATGCGAAACGGACCATTTGAAACAGGCGGTGTCCAGTTTCGCTGGTTGTTTTGCGGCGACCATTGTTCTCTATTTATCATAGAAGGATGAATTGGACTAAATGAATGATGACATAACATAGCCGGAAAAAACGCCGCAGGAGATTCCAGGTTAACAACAAGTGTCCTGGAATCGATAACAGTAATACCTACCTTGTTTGGATCCCTTTCTGTTCCGTTACGGTAATTCCTGGCTCCTTCTATGACATCAAAAAAACTTGCATAAGGATAATCCCTGCGAGGATCGATAAGTGACAGCCACGCTGCTTTGAAATCTTCCGCTCGTACAGGATCGCCGTTCCAAAAACGCGCATTTCTTCTGATTGTAAAAGTCCACTGCATCCTGTCGTTGGAAAGTTCCCATCTTTCAGCCAAAGCCGGAACGGGTTCCAATGTCATAGGATGATAAGTAAAAAGTCCTTCGTATATAGCTGTGAAAAGCTGCGCTTCACTTGAAAAATATGATTTGCGGAAATCAAGCTCTAAATCGTGACGGGAAAATGTAACTGTAAGTTCATCAAGATTACGAACACTTGGGCGAGCTTCTGCAATATCTCTACCGGGAACATGCGAATCCTGCACCTGCGAACTTCTGCAACCGATAAATAAACAAACGCATAATATAAATATCGAATATTTAATCAATTTATTCATATAATATAATATATAATATTTTTCTCAATAAATCAACTCAATTAATTAACCACGAACCACACGAACCATCACGAAAGAAGAAAAGAGATCGATGTACAAGTTCGTGTCCGTGCCGCAGGCACGATTTAGTGTGGTTTGTGGTAAAAATTCTTAGTTCTTATTTGACGTTATTACTCTGTAATGCGAGGAGGTTAAATCGAGTCCGGATTCACGGAAACCATTTTGAATATTTTCATACAGCAATGTATAAATACGCGGCACTTTACTTACTTCTTTTGTATAACAATTAATTTGGTAACATGCGTAAAAATCATCCAGTTTTGTCTGTAAAACAAACGGTTTTGGATTTTTTTGTACATGATCAGTTGCCAGGGCGGCATTTATTAATATATCATGTACTGTCTGCCAGGGTGTTGCGTAACCGAATGTAACTTCGGCAAATATTATTAAACCTTCTTCATCTTCATCCGAAGATGTATTGTAATTTATTATATTCGAACCAAGTATGATCAAATTTGGAAATGTTACATATTCATTTTTATGCGTTTTAAGACGCACAACCATCAGATTTTTTTCTACAACAAAACCGGTTATTTCTTTTATTTTTACACGATCTCCGAGTTTAAACGGACGCATATATGTAATTACAAGCCCTGCAACAAGATTTCCGATAGCCGTAGTAGACCCAAGTGAAAAAATTATACCGATAAAAACAGAAACTCCCTGGAAAGCTCCTGAATCCGACCCCGGTAAATAAGGATATATAATAGCGATTGTAAAAGCTATTAGGAGTACTTGTAAAATTTTATATGTGGGAGCCGCCCATTCTGTATAAAAGCCGTTTATTTTTATCTTTCCTTTTTCAATCTGTAAAGCGAAAAACTTTAAACCCTTTAGTACATAACGGGTAATTATAATAATTATTATTATATAAAAAAGATTTGGTATATAATCGACAGCACCATGCATTATATTTTTTACCGGATTTAAAATATAACCAAATAAAACTGACGAAAGATTTTTTGTTGCGGAAAACAAGCTGAAAATAATCGGTATCGTAATATAAAGCAGAATACCTGTTATAAGATATTTTAACAAATGTAAAAAGAATTCGATTATTTTAACAATTTGTTTTGATGTAAATATTTTTATTTTTTTGAAAACAAGCGGTTTTATTTTTTCCTTACCGGCATTTTCAAGCCTGTTATCCAGTCTTCGGAATAAAAACCATATAAACCAAATTAAAATAAACTGCCCGGCAATTATCGCAATGGCAATTCCAATCCTTTGGTATAAATGAAGCTCTACAGAAACTATAGACGGAGCCGTAACAGCATCTACCGTAACAATATCTATATTAATATTTTCTGTAATATCGGTTATTGGAACCGGCTCAATTAAATCAACTTCGGTTGATTCGGCATAATTGACATCATCTTCTATTATACCGGTATCTTCCTGAGCAAAGGAAAGCGATAAGGGAAGCAATAAAATAATAATGGCTGCCGCCCATAAGCGACAGCCATATAAAATTGTTCTAATCAAATTTACTACAATCCAAATTACATTAACGAAAACGCAATAGTTACACCGGCAAATACGATGGCAACCGTGGTTGCAAGTACCATAACGTTATTAAATGACGGACCTGCTGTATCTTTAAGAGGATCACCGACAGTGTCGCCGATGACAGCCGCTTTATGCTGGTCGCTTCCCTTACCGCCTAAATTGCCGCGTTCTATGAATTTCTTTGCATTGTCCCATGCGCCGCCTGCATTGAGCATAAACACAGCCAGAGCAAAACCAGCTAATACAGTTCCTGCAAGGAAACCAACAACGCCGGCCGCACCTAATATAATACCTGTAAGAATTGGTGCAACTATAACGATAACGGTAGGAGCGATCATTTCTTTTAAAGCACCCTTTGTGCAAATATCAACACAGGTTGCATAATCTGCTTGAACACCTTCTTTGCCTTCCAGCAATCCTTTAATTTCTCTGAACTGGCGTCTTACTTCATTTACAATACTCATTGCAGCACGCTGTACAGCGGAGATGCAAAGAGCGGAGAAATAGAATACCATTGCAACACCGCAGAAGAAACCAATCAAAACAGGAGGATTGATAACAGAGAGATTAAGCAACTCACGCCCAGCGGCTTCAAGCTTGCCGTTCACAAGGTTTACATAGTTAACCAAAAGAACTAGAGCTGTAAAAGCATTTGAAGCAATGGCAAAACCCTTTCCAGTAGCGGCTGTGGTATTACCTAATGAATCAAGAGCGTCAGTGCGCTCACGAACTTCAGGAGGCAGATTAGCCATTTGCGCAATACCGCCTGCGTTATCTGCAACAGGACCAAAAGCGTCAGTTGCAAGAATGATTGCGTTTGTAGCAAGCATGGCTACTGCGGCAAGTCCAATCCCGTAAAGACCTATGTTAAAATCTGCGTAACCGCCGGAAACAAAGTATGCGGCAAGAACAGCACCTGATATAGTCAACATCGGCAATGTAACAGACCTCATACCAAGGGATAAACCGCCAATTATCAAAGTAGCGGAACCTGTTTCACTTGCTTCTGCAAGTTCGCGTGTTGGCTTTGAGGCATCCGAAGTATAATGCTCTGTTAAATAACTAATTATAAAACCGGAAACAATACCTACAACAACTGCGCCGAAAATACCGTAAGCGAATTCTCCCATACGACCAGCGCTTTCACCTGCATTTCTTGCAATAAATAAAATTGCCGGTAAAGTTCCGATAGCTGCAAGACCGCCAGCGATAAATACGCCCCTTCGCAGAGCATTTAAAAGCGTTTTTTGATCGGTCTGCTCTTTTGTCCGTACAAAGAAAGTACCAACAATCGACATCAATACACCGATTATACATACAATGATCGGGAGCAGCATACCTGCTACACCGTACCCTGCAGCAAAACCAATAGCAACGGTTGCTACAAGAGCGCCGGAATTAGATTGATGAAGGTCTGCACCCATTCCGGCTACGTCGCCGACATTGTCACCTACGTTATCGGCAATAACAGCAGGATTTCTAGGATCGTCTTCAGGTATACCGGCTTCAACTTTACCTACAAGGTCTGCTCCAACGTCCGCTGCTTTGGTAAATATACCGCCGCCGACACGTGCAAACACTGCCATGACCGAAACACCCATTCCGAATGTAATCATTGTTTGCGCAATAATAGCATTTGCTTCTGACTCGGAAAGATCTCTTAAAAACACAAATCTAAGTAATGTATACCATGTAATAACTTCGAGTATTTGGAATCCGTTTACAACAAAACCCATGACCGTTCCGGATGAAAAGGCTACACGAAGCGATTTATTTAAACCCTCAGTTGCGGCTTGAGCAGTGCGAACATTTGCTCTTGTTGCAACCTTTAAACCTATAATACCGCAAAGCCCGCAAACGAAACCGCCTGATAAAAAAGCAAAGGGTGTAAATTGATTTACAAGCTGACCGTCACTAGCTAATGAAAGCACCAGCAAAACCACAAACATGAAGCCGAAAAAAGCTGCAACTGTAGTGTACTGACGCTTAATATATGCATCAGCACCTGTACGGATTGCTTTTGCAATCTTCTTCATGACATCATTACCTTCAGAGTACTTCATCACCTTTCGTCCCTGGAAAAAAGCGAACAAAAGCGAAACAGCTGCTCCAATGAAACCCACAAAAAACAGGTTTTCAATCATTTTATTTACCCCTAAGAAAACATAATATACTATCATCATCACATAAATTAGAAAAATGTCAATAAGGATGACAAGTAGTATGTTCTATGGTACAATAACTACATGAATGCAGGTTTTTATTCACTCGGCGCAGCCGAAGAAGTAACAGGTTCCAAGCATGTGCTTGAAATTGACGGGTTAAGTTATCTGATTGATTGCGGTGCATTTCAGGGCTCCAGAGCCGAAGCAGATCGCAAAAACAGAGAGTTTGGCATAGCGGCAGATCGTATCGAAGGTGTTATATTAACACATGGTCATCTCGATCATTGCGGACTTTTACCTCTTTTGGCAAAACGAGGTTATGAAGGAAATGTTTACGCTACCCCAGCAACCAGGGATATTGCAAGCCTTATAATGATGGATTCTGCCAACATCCAGGCACGAGACGCAAAATACCTTAAAAGTCAAGCGCAGAAAAAAGGGCAGAAATTCGATTGGGAACCGCTTTACGCTGAAGTTGACGCTATAAAAGCGGTCAGTCAGACAATCGGAGTTTCATATAATAGACCGATGTTTATAGGTGATGGAGTAAGTCTTGAATTTTATGATGCAGGGCACATTCTTGGTTCTGCAATCGCATCCATTAAAGTAAAAAAAGGCGGCGAAGAACTAAACATTCTTGCAACAGGCGATTTAGGCAGAAAGGGAAAACCAATTATCCGTAACCCTGCAACTCCTGAATCCACCCCTGATTATATCATTCTTGAAAGTACTTACGGCGATCGTCTGCACGGCAGTACGGATGATGCTATAAAAAAACTTGCGGAAATTGCAAGACGCACTGTAGAAAAAAAAGGAAAGATTTTAATTCCTTCTTTCGCGATTGAACGCACACAAGAACTTGTATATTATTTCCATCTTTTAGTTGATGACGGCACTATCCCTGAAGTACCGATCTTTGTCGACTCGCCGATGGCAACTAACGCAACGACAATTTTCCAGGTACATCCTGAATGTTACAATGCAGAAATAAAAGAAGCATTTATTAAACATCATAAAAATCCGTTTGGTTTTAACAGTTTGCATTTTACAACAAGCGTACAGGAATCAAAAGCGTTAAACGATCACAAAGGTCCTTTAATAATAATTTCTGCCGATGGAATGTGCGAAGCTGGCCGTATACAGCACCACCTGATGCACAATATTCAAGATCCAAATACTACCATAATGACCGTAGGTTACATGGCAGAAAACACTTTAGGCAGGCGTATCCGCAACCGTGAAAAAGAAGTAAAAATACACGGCGACTGGTACAAAGTAAATGCGGCAGTAGAAGAAATAAACGCATTCAGCGCCCATGCCGATTATGCGGAAACACTTGAATGGCTAAAGGCGATAGATACATCAAAACTAAAAGGAATTTTCCTGGTACACGGCGAACGTAAGTCGCAAAACTTTATGAAAAACTTCCTGGAAGAAAATGGTTATCCGAATGTGCAAATTGTGAAATACGGCCAAACATACGAATTGAACTAAAAAAAGAAATAAACCACGGAGTACACGGAGTAACACGGAGAAGGAAAGAAACTTTCGTACCAAAAACTCCGTGAAACTCCGTGTCCTCTGTGGTTAAATATTCTTAGGTATTAAATATGAATAAAAGTTTTACATCGTCAAAACAAGTATTTGAGTGGTTGTCTGGTTTTATAAATCTTGAACGCGGGCAAAAGCCAAAAAGTTTTAACCTAGATCGCATGAAAATACTCACAGAACTTGCAGATAACCCAGAAAAATGCGCGCCTTCCATTCATATAGCAGGTTCCAAAGGCAAGGGATCTGTCACAGGCATGTTAGCTGTTATGCTTACTGCGGCAGGTTTTAAAGTTGCTCGTTATATGTCACCTCATGTAACCGATATTCGCGAGCGTATATGTCTTGGCGACCAATTTTTTGACGATGATGTTTATTGCAGCGCTGGTGATGAACTGCGCGGCATCGCAGAAGGAAATCTTCCGCAAATTTTTGACTCGAAAAATCCTGACGGCAGCGAACCAACTTTCTGGGAACTTTTAACCTTGCTTTTTTTTCTGTGCACCCGAAAAAGTAAATGTGATGTAATGGTAGTAGAGACAGGAATGGGCGGACGGCTGGATTCTACAAATGTACTTGACCCATTGGTCAGTGTAATAACTTTAATTGAACTGGAACACACTTCTTTTTTAGGAGACACCATTGCAAAAATTGCAGGGGAAAAAGCAGGGATAATAAAGGATGGCAAACCGCTTATACTTGCAAAACAAAACAGCGAAGCTCTGGAAGTTTTTAAAAATAAGGCACAAGAAAAAAACAGCCCGTTGTATTATTTTCCTGAAATCGCCGAACTTACAAATGTAAATATAACCCCACACTGCACAGAATTTCATCTCGCTCTCTCTTCTTCTTCTCTCCGTGTCCTTAGCGCCTCCGTGCCTCCGTGTAAACCTCTTCTGTTTTCAATTCCTTTACCCGGAAAAGTCCAGGCAGAAAATGCCGCTTTAGCCATAACTGCATTAAAAGCTGCCTTCCCAAAAATCGCTGATGAAACATTGCGCAAAGGACTTGCAAACCTAAAAATCCCCGCACGTTTTGAAAAAATCGCAGAACAACCGCTGTTTATAATCGACGGCGCACACACTCCCGAAAGTTTAGCTTTATGTATAGAAACATTTTGCTCGCTTTACGGCAAAGGCGGCATATTACTTTTTGGCTGCGCCGCTGACAAGGACGAACAAACAATGGCAAAAATAGCGCACTCATTCTTTTCAAAAATTATTATTACTACCCCGGGTAATTTTAAAATCAGTAATCCGCAAAAAGTGTACGAAGCGTTTGCCGCAATTACAGGGAAGGAAAAAACAGAACTAATCTTGGATACAAAGGAAGCTGTAGAAAAAGCGATTTTATTTGCGAAGACCTCACACGGAGGCACGGAGACACGGAGTGAAGATGAAAGTGAATATCTTCCGATATTTGGCACTGGGTCGTTTTATTTGGTTTCAGAAATTAGAAAATTTGTAATATAGCCAAGAGCCGGAATCGAACCGGCGACCTGTTCATTACGAGTGAACTGCGCTGCCAACTGAGCCATCTTGGCTGACAGGCATAATTATATCAGCGAAAAGTGTAAAAATACAACGATGAAAAAACTTTAACGCAGTACCCTAACTGTTACATCGCTGATCATCGAACGTTCAGCAGTCGTGTCCCTGTCTCCTGATACATACTCGACGCTTACCTGAGGAGTAGAAGCACCACGTCCAAGTGTAATTGGAGCACGGTAGTAAACCTGGTTTTCCCAGCGTAATGTTCCTTCCATAACAAGAACATAATTCCCGGCTGGAACATTAACACCCCGGCTGTTGGTTCCATCCCATGTATAGGTAACAGCTCCGGTTCTTGGAGTAGCTCCACTTACAGTATCTATCATTTCGTGCGGTGTTTCAGAAAGACCCGATCTATTTACCCAAAGCGGTATGGAAGTAGGTCTTCGGTTAAAACCGCCGTTTGCTGTCCAGCGGGTAGCATAAAGAGTTTTGATAAATTGTCCCTGCGCATCTTCGATCCAAATCGCATATTGGTTACTGGCTGAACCGCTCTGCCGTGTAAAAATAAAAGTTATTTCGGCAGTTGGTTCTGCAGATTGCACTATTATAGACTGTTGTTCTGTTTCTTGTTGTATAGACTGCGCTTTTGCCGTACAAGATAATGTTATAACTGATAATAATAGAATAGAAATTATTTTCATACTTGTATTTTATAATAACAACACAAAAAAAAGAAGCCTGACCACTTAAATGTGGATAGAAAACAAAGCCATTATTAAAGATATTATTGTATCTTTAACCAATATCAGTAAAAAAAGAAGCCTGACCACATTTAAGTGGTCAGGCGCCTTTCCGAGAGACGTCGTCCGACCACTAAAATATTAATTTTAGTGATCAGAGTATACTGCTTATTGCAATAATGAAAGAACCGATTGACCTCTTTGGTTAGCCTGAGCCAACATAGCAGTGCCGGATTGTGTAAGGATCATGTTCTTGGTGTAATTTACCGTCTCGTTCGCCATGTTAGCGTCACGTATTCTGGACTCGGATGCCTGCATGTTTTCTGCTCCTATGTCGAGGCCGCGAACTGTGTGCTCAAGGCGGTTC